>Ga0224503_10000072_pt1 | contig 26527 bp, 24 predicted proteins | sample SF_Oct11_sed_USG_2_FD_169106 | JGI IMG/M metagenome (GOLD analysis project Ga0224503, IMG submission 169106) | Sediment microbial communities from San Francisco Bay, California, United States - SF_Oct11_sed_USGS_21 | ecosystem: Environmental > Aquatic > Marine > Sediment | place: USA...
TCGACCGCCACCGCCTGGCCCTCGACCGCTGTGACGTCGGCGTCACACTCCTTCAGATAGGAATCCTTGCGAAATAGTTCTTCCGTCATGGTGTCGTCCCGATTTCTTGATGCCGACAGTGCAGGCAATCTGACATAACGTCGGGAGCCGGGCAACCCGGGCGGGAATTTCGCGAAGTCACGACGCCGCGCACAGAACTCGCTTGACGAATCCAGTAAAAGCGAGTGAATTCCCGGGGCAGGCCTGCTGGCGCCGCCCGGAAGTCAGGAATTGGAGAGGAACCCGGTGCACGGAACCGGCACTAAAATTACAGGCGCGCTGCGTCTTTCTACAGTGGCGGGACTGCTTCTGCTGCACGGCTGTGCGCTGCTCGCGCCGGAGCCGGAGCCGGTCGAGCCGGTACCCGAAGTCGTTGAAGTGCCGGAGCCGGTGGTCGAAGTACCGGAACCCGAACCCGAGCCCGAGCCGCCTGTGGTCAGGCCCGCGCCGCCTCCGCGACAGGTCGCCATCGTCCTGAGCAGTCGGCAGGAGGCGTACGAGGCGGTCGCCAATGAACTCAGCGAGCGGCTCGACAACGTGGCCATCTATGACCTGGGCGATCGCAGCCAGCCTCCGGTGGTGGCATTTCGCCAGATAAACGACTCCAGGACGGATGCAATCGTCGCAATCGGCCTGCGGGCCGCCCGTTCATCAGTGGCAATGGCGCAGGTGCCGGTTGTCTTCAGCCAGGTTTTCAACTACCAGGATCACGGTCTCATAACCGAGACCAGCCGCGGTGTCTCGGCTCTACCGCCGCTCGACGCCCACCTCGCCGCGTGGAAGAAACTCGATCCGACCCTCGCACGTGTGGGCCTGATCGTCGGTGCCGGGCACGAATCGCTGCGGACGGAGGCTGAAATTGCCGCCCAGAATCACGGCGTGGAACTTCGCATCCAGGAGGCCGGATCTGACCAGGAGACCCTTTATCACTTCAAGCGCATAATTCACGAAATCGATGGTTTCTGGCTGTTTCCGGACAACCGGATACTCAGTCCGCGCGTGCTGACGGAGATTCTGCAGCAGGCAAACCGTCGGCACGTGCCGGTAGCGGTATCGAACGAGGCGATGTTGCAGCTGGGCGCGGCGATCAGCGTGTCCACCATCCCGTCTGACATCGCGGCAACCATTGTGCAGGTCCTCGAGCGCATACGTGCGGGCGAGATCGACACGGTGCCGCCAATGACTCAACTATCGGAGGTGCGAGTCCTAACGAATGATGCCCTGATGAAGCCCGAGGTGGCGGCGGGCACTGCAGAGTCCGGCGGGAAGGGCGGATCGCAATGAAACAGGCGATGGTGATCATCACGGCATTCGTCGCAAGATTCCTGCAGCGGTTTCGACTGCCGAGCAGCAAGCGAGTCCTGGTCCATGAGATTCTCTGGATCCAGATTCTGAGCGCCGGCATTGTCGGCGCGTTCGCGATCGGTGCGCTTTACTGGGGTGGGCAATGGGTATTGCAAGACAATTACAGTCGCTGGGCACTGCAGTGGACGGAGGAACTTAATGAACTCGGTTCTCCCCTGTACCTGAGCGATGACAGTGAAGCGCTTTTGCGGCTGGAAAGCTTCGTTAAGAGATACCCGGAAATCGGCCGCGTCGCCTATTTCCGGCCGGATGGTGCGCCGCTGTTTTCGATCGATGGCGACGCCAAGCTGGAGCCGCCAGGCCGTCTCTCAGAGTCAATGCTCGAGGAAGCCAGGGCGCTTGTCGGCAGCGATCAGCCGTACTTGCTACAAAGCAGTATCTTGAATCCACGGCAATTCGAGATCATGGCGCCGGTCTGGACCGAGTCGCTTGCCGACGATGGCCTGTTTGCATTCGACCCTGCTGTCGCGCTGACGGAAAGCAAGACCGAACTAATTGGTTTTGTCGGCATGCACCTCGACTTCATCATCTTTCACGACCGACTGCTCGCCAATATAAAAGTCGCGATTATGATCTTGCTCGTGCTGTTGACCGCATTTGCTCTATACGGTCGGCGGGTTCTGCGGCGGGCGCTCGCGTCGATCTCGGATCTGCAGGATCCCATCCAGGAACTCGCCCGCGGAAATCTGAAGGTCAAGTTCGAACCGGCGGAACACCGCGAAATTTCCGATATCGTGGAGGCATTGGAAACGACGGCCACTGCCTTGAGCGAGCGTGACGCAATGCTCATGGAGCTGGCGAATCACGACAACCTGACGGGACTCTTCAACCGGCGCCGCTTCATGGAGGAACTCAACGTTGAACTGGCCAATATCGCAGTGCACGAGCACAGCAGCGCACTGTTCTTCATTGACCTCGACCAGTTCAAGTACGTCAACGACACCTGTGGCCATCACGCGGGAGACCGCCTGATCCGCAAGGTCGCAGACGAGCTCATACGTAGCGTTAGCGAGAACGACATTGTCGCGCGCTTTGGCGGCGACGAGTTTGTCATTCTGCACTGCGGCACCGATGAGAGATCCGTACGCGATATGGCCGAGAGCATACTTTCCAATATGCGGCGGCTTGCGCACGTCGAAGACGAGCGGGTATTCCACATTCACTGCAGCATAGGCGTCACGATGATCGACCGGGCGAAGGCGAATCCCGACGAGATCATTGCAGAAGCCGATATTGCGTGTCGCGAGGCCAAGTCTGCGGGACGCAACCGCATGCAGTTTTTCGAGAAGTCCTCGCATTTCGTCGAACGGGCATCGTCGGACGTGGGGTGGATGAACAGATTGCGCAATGCGGTTGATGCCGACAGTTTCGAACTGCGATTCCAGCCCATCAACCAGATTGATTCAGGCGCTACGAAACATCATGAAGTACTGCTGCGGCTGCGAGGCGATGACGGCAAGCTTTTGAGCCCCGATGCATTTCTGCCGTCAGCAGTTCGTTTCGGCCTGATGTCGGAGATCGACTTATGGGCTATCCGACATTCGGCCGAGGCGTATGCGGAGTACGTTGAGGAAAGTCCGCAACTCAGGCTGTCGATCAACCTGTCAGCAAACGCCTTTGAAAGCGACAACCTGTCGGAGTATGTCGCGTCGGTTTTCGCAGAGCATGGAGTTCCGGCGAACCGCATCATTTTCGAGATCACCGAGAGCCTGGCCGTAAGGCGGCCGCGGCACGTAGAACTGCAAATTGACGCTCTGCGGGAGATGGGCTGTAAGCTGGCGCTCGACGATTTCGGCACCGGATACAGCTCCTTCAGCTATCTGCAAAAGCTGCATTTCGATTTCATCAAGATCGACGGCTCGTTCGTCCACGATATCCTGAACAACCCTGTTGACCAGAAGATGATCAAGCTCATCGCAGAGGTCGGGCGTGAGGCGAATATGCAGACCGTCGCCGAGTACGTGCAGGACGCAGAGTCGCTGGAGCTCCTTGGCGAACTCGGCGTCGATCTCGCACAGGGCTTTTTTGTCGGCCGGCCAACGAGGCGTCCGCTCTACAAGTCGACCCCGATCTCGCTCAGTTCCCGGCGCAACCGGCGTACGTGGCAAAACTGATATCGCGACGCAGAAATCCATAGACGTCGATCTTCCCGACGCATTGCGCAACCACTCCAGAGAGACGTCGGCATCGCCGACGCGCTTGCTACAACTGCCAGAGAACGGCAGATTCCCGAGAACGATCAGACGCCCGTAGCAGGAGTGTGGCAGCAGGTAACGTTCCGACGAACGGCCGGAATCGGCCGACGAATGACATTAACAGCGTCCGGCCGAGGATCTACTATGGTGTCGAAGGGAATCACAGCAGGACGAGATTATGACAATCGACAGAATTACGGCAGAGTCGGCCCCGAATGGAAACGCGCACAACCCCGATTCGGACGCCGGTGATACTCCGGCTATCCCGCGACAACAGTTAGACCTGCTGGCGCTCGAAATCGAGGATGACGATCTGGGTAGCGATCCGTATAACCGCACGGGACAGTTCTATCTGGCCGAGTTGAAAAAACGGGACCAGTAAAAGATCCGCACTCTCGATCACGGCTACACACTGTTGAATCTATATGCGTTGGCTGTTGGTAAGGTAGTTAGGATCACGTATCGCGTCTTCCGTTTCGTTTCGAAAGACTACCAGCGGGGACGCTCCTCACACTGAGCGTGTTGATGCAGGCGGGCGTCGTGCGTGCGAAAGTGCTCTGAAAACCAGTACTGCAAATCGTCGGATAGCCGCTCTTCGGCGTAACGCCCTCCGGACCGAACCTGGTCCAGTATCTCTCGCAGGTCGTCCAGTAACACCTCATGGTCTTCTTTATGCTCGGCGTAAGCCATGTAGCGCGTTTCGCGCATGAACGCCTCCTCCCGATCGAAGTGCGTCGAGACGAGTGTGTAGATCTGGGTGATCCCCTCGACGATGTCCGCACGGCTGGCGCCGGCCAACATGGCTTCGTGCAGGGCATTTATTAATGCGACGAGATTTCGGTGCTCGATGTCGACTTCCTCGATACCGAGATTGAATTCGTCCTTCCACTCGACCAGGCTCATTGCCCGTGCAGGTCCCGTACTATGTTTCGCGCTGCATTCGCGCAGAATAACAGGAGATGTCCCGCTACACACTTGCGAAAGTACTTTAACTTAATACGCCAACAGCAGAAACGAAAAACAGCTTGAAAAATCGAAGATACGGTTTCAAAAGAAAGAGTTGCAGCGCGCGAGAGAAGTTCTACAGTGAACCCTGAGGCGAAAGCCTCGAGTTAGCAAGTTCGCTTGTTGACGACCGCCCTGCTTGAAGAGGTCCGAGCCTCGTCCAGTGTCGGGGGCGGTGGACGCAAAAAAGGCGGAACCTGACGCGAAAGCGGTGAGTGAGAGCTCGCCAATGGAACGAAAGGAATGCGAAGGTGAAACTCGGAAATGAAACCGGAGCGTTATGCCGGGTAGCCCGATATCAAGAACGTAGTCGGGTCTGAATTCGGGACGCGGGCCGCAAGGCCGGCAGACTGGGTGAAGAGTCGAGTACGCGACAAAGCAGATCTACCCACGCGTCCTCTTACGCCGAAAGCGGCCCATCGGGCCGCTTTCTTTTTTTGCGTGTCGTAGCGGTTCTGGACAAGCTACGCATGACCTGCGAGACTCGGCCGCCGGTACCCTGACGTGGAGTTAACCGATGCTTCGATTCTGGTCCGTCATTCTCGCCCTGTTCGCGTTGTCGGGCGGCGCCCTTGCCGAATCTCCGACGCTAAAGCGTATTGCGGAAACCGGTACGATCCGCATCGGTTACGTGCCGGACGCGGCGCCACTGTCGTTCGAGGACGAGGACGGCAATGTCGTGGGCTACTCCGTTGATCTGTGTCGGCATATTGCGTCGGCGATCCGGTTCGATCTCGGCCTGGAGAAAATCGATATCGAATTCAAGCCGCTGGTCTCAATCGAAGAACGCATTAGCGCGATCGAGAAGGGCGAAGTCGATATTGAATGCGGCACGTCGACGGTCACTCTTTCTCGCCGTGAACGTGTGGATTTCACATTGATGACCTTCATCACTGGCAGCGCCATACTTTCGCTCACGGACAAGCCTGTTAAGACGATTGACGAGCTCGACAAGAAGCGCATCGCTGTAGTGACCGGGACGACCACGGAGGACGTGGTGCGGCGCGTTGCCGAGGTTAACGATCTTCGCATCAAGCTGACGCCGATAAAGACTCACAATGAAGGCATGAAGCTTCTCAATAATGGCAAGGTGGATGGATACGCGTCTGATCGCGCCATGCTGATTGGCCAGGTGTTCCGCAATGCCAACGTGGCGAACGACTACTTCATGACGCGCAGCGCACTGTCATTCGAACCCTACGCTTTCATGATCGCCCGCGGTGACACCGGGTTCAGGCTGGCCGCCGACCGCGCACTGGCGTCGCTGTACCGTACGGCCCGGATCCGTCGGATCTACCAGAACTGGTTCGGCCGTTACGGGGAACCGCTCTCACCGATCGTCGAGGCGATGTACCAGTTCCAGGCCGTCGGAGAGTAAGTCGAATTCCGGTCGGGCCGGAGCAGGTCGCTGATCGCCGATAATCAAGGCCTTGGCACGCCGGACGGACCTGTGTCACATTCAAACGCCGCCTGATGTGGCACAAATAGACCCTGACCCACCAAATGGGGAACGGTCGTGAAAACTGCGTTTGGGCAAATACTTTTGGGGGCGTTGGTTTTGGTGCAGCCACTGCTGGCGGGCGCCGATCTTGTCGTCCCTGTCGACGAGGTGAGTTCCTACGTCAAGATCCGCAAGGCACCTGACGGCGAAGCCGAGATAGTCGGTCGCCTGCACAGGAGCAAGCCGCGGCAACATATCGAGACCGTGCCGGGCTGGCACGAAGTAGAACTCGACGACGGTTCGACCGGCTTCGTCAGTTCGGATTGGTCGGTCCTCATCACCGAAGCGGCAGGTGACTTGCCGATACAGCAACCGTCTGATGTTGAATCCACCAGCGAACATGTCGCATTCACGGACGATGCTGAAAGCGCGGAGGCGCAAGCCGAGCCGGCTGAAGTAACCGATGCAGAAGCTACCGTGTCGATGTCGCAGGAGACGAGTGTTCAGGGCGAGTCCGAACCGGTCGACGCGGCGCCTGTCCCGGTTGCCGAAGTGACTCCCGGACTCGACCCCGCGCGGGCGGCCTCCGCGCCCGGCGAGGAAAACCCGACGCCCGGGATGTCGGGACTGCGCGGTCCCGCGGGTCCACCGGGTCCACCAGGACCACCGGGACCACCGGGGCCGCCTGGACCGGCGGGATCGGGCGGGGCGCCCGAGGCTGCCGCCGATGTCGAGATAAAGGGCGACGAAAACTTCCTGGTCAAGTTCAAGAAACCGACGGTAGGCGGGATGTCGCAGGTCTGGGACGACGGGAACTTCGTGGGCATCGGCACTACCGAGCCGAAGCAACGGCTCGAGGTGAATGGCAGCATCCAGATTCACGAGCAGAACAGCAGCGTAGCCGGTCTGATGATTACCCAGTCATCCGGCGATACGGGCTATATCCTGCACAACCGAGCCAGCACGCTAACCATCGGCGCCGGTTCGATTGACCGAATTACGATCGACAGACTGGGTAACGTGGGCTACGGCGTCGAACGGCCCGAACATCCTATCGAAATGGCGAGCGGTGCCTATGTCTCCGCAGGTGGGGTGTGGACGAACAGTTCGTCCCGGGAGCGCAAGGAAAACATCGAATCGCTTGGCATCGAAGACGCGCTCGCCGCCCTCGCGCAACTCGAACCGGTTCAGTTTAACTACAGGAACGATAGTTCCGAGACCTACGTCGGGTTTATTGCCGAAGACGTACCGGCCCTTGTTGCGAACGAGGATCGCGCGAGCCTCAGCCCAATGGATATTGTCGCGGTGCTCACGAAAGTCATTCAGGCGCAGCAGGCAAAGATCGAGGAACTCGAGCAGCGCATGGCCGACTAGGGCGAGGTCTGTGCCTCTTCGATGTAGCGATCAACCACGTCGTCGAGTAGCGCCAGCGGCACGGCCCCGTTCGACAATAGCGCGCGATGAAATGCTCTCAAATCGAATTGCGGCCCGAGTGTGTCCATCGCACGCTGTCGTTGTTCCAGAATCGCGAGCATTCCGATCAGGTATGCCGTCGCCTGGCCGGGCCATACGCTGTAGCGGCCTGCTGCACCCTGTGATGACCCGAGCGACGCGCCGACATTTTCCCGGTTGAACTGCGCGGCCTCGTCAAACGACCATCCCAGGCTGTGGATACCAGTATCCATGACAAGACGCGCCGCTCGAAGCGCCTCGAACTGCAGGCGCCCGAGTTCGCCGTAAGGGTCGCCGTCGTACCAGTCCAGGTCGTGCGCCAGGCGCTCAGCATAAAGCGCCCATCCTTCCACAAAGCCAGTGAACCCGATGATCTTCCGGAACGAGGGCACGTCCTGTTCCATGGCGATTGCAATCTGCGTGTGATGCCCCGGGACGGACTCGTGGTAGGTCAGCGACCGCATGGGAAAATATGCCTGGTCGTTGTCGGTGCCTGCATAAAACGCACCGGGACGTTTTCCGTCGAACGAGGGACCGATGTAAAAACCGCCGGAGGGGTCAGGCAACACAATGACGTCCGCTGCCGGAAAAATATCAAAAGCCTCTGCAAGGCGGGATTCGGCTTCTGCGATGATAGCCTCGTATGTGGGCTTCACGTCGGCGGCGGGAATGATGCCCCCGTCTTGCGCGACACGACTATACAGCTGCTCCACCGTTTCATTCTGCGGATAGCCCAGTTGGTCAAAGACCAGGCGCATCTCGGCGTGGATGCGCGCGAGCTCGTCGAGTCCCAACTGATGCACCTGCGCCGGTGTCAGGTCTGTGGTCGAGTGGTGCCGCAACGCGTATGCATACCATTCGCTGCCGCGTGGATACTGACCGACGCCTATGACGGGCGGCGCGTTATTCAACAGGTTTTGCAGCTGGTTCTGCAGACGTTGATAGGCGGGTGCGACGCTATTTGCGGTGGCTGTCCGGGCACGCTCCAGCAAGTCGCTGCGGTCGGTGTCGTCCAGACCCGGGATCTGTTGGACCTTTGCAGAGAAACTGGAGAAGTAGGGATTATTGTCCGTGCTGCTTGCCGCGATAGCCGCTACCTGGTTTAGAGCAACATTCATCGTCAGCGCCGGTTCGACAATGCCCGCGTCGCGTTGTCGGTTGAGGTGGCTGATGAGCTGATCGAACTTCTCGTCAACCGCCTGCAGCCGCGTAATGTAATCCTCTGCATCCTGGCGCGTCTCCAGGGGATGAATATCCGTGAAAAAGCGCTGGGTCCTGCGCTGCACACTGAAGCTCATGTACGTCGCGCGAAAGTCGTGATAAATGAATTCCAGCTGGTTGACCGTATCCTGGAGGAAATATTCGTAGGTATCGTAATCGAGCTGCTGGTCAGCGGTGAGAGCGGCTCGATCGTAGCTGCGCAGTATCTCGAGCACGACGCTGTACATCGAAAACGTCTCGCGCTGGTACTCGTCGGAAAGATCGTCAAGCTCGGCACCGTCCAGCGGAAAGACAGATTCCAGCGCCTCCCAGGTAACGGTTTCGGGGCTGCGCCTGATGAGCGCCTTGAACGATTCGAAGTAGAGCTGGTCGAGCGTGAGGCCTTGCAGGTCTTCGGCGAGCTGCTCCGAGGCGTCGGGTTGGGTCGATGCCGGTGGTGGAGTCGGCGGGTTCGGAGCATTACCTCCCCCATCTCCCCCGCAGGAAACGATGACGAGCACCAGGGAGCTCGCAAGCAGATTCTTCCTCATCGACGGCCCCGTTTCTTGTTAGTTGTCTTGATTAGTCCGCTGCGCTTTCGCTAAGTTCGCGCGAATACGTCGGGATTTGCCGTGCAGATGACTACCTGCCGATCGTCAGCGTGATTTCTCCTGCCGATGCCACGCTGCCCGTAATGTGATCGCCGCGCCTGACGGGGCCGACACCATCAGGGGTGCCCGTGTAAATGAGATCGCCAGGCTCGAGCCGGTAAAACCGTGACAGGTGGGCGATGATTTCAGGTACGGACCAGATGAGGTTTTCGAGGTCGGAGTCCTGGCGCAGCTCGTCGTTGACGGACAACTGGATGCGCCCGCTGGCCGGGTGCCCGATTTCCTCCACGGTCCTGATCTGGCCGATGATGGCCGAGTTCTCGAAGTCCTTGCCGATATCCCAGGGCCCTTTGTTCTCGCGGGACGCAACCTGCAGGTCGCGTCGAGTCATGTCGAGCCCACAGGCGTAGCCATACACGACGGATAACGCTGCGTCGACCGGAAGCTCGAAACCCGCCCTGCCGATAGCGACGACCAGCTCAATCTCGTGATGATAGTTCTCCGTGCCCGGCGGGTAGGGTATTTCGCTCCCGGACGGCGCGAGGCACCGGGCAGACTTGGTGAAGTAACAGGGTTCCTCGCGGTCCGGGTCGAAGCCCATTTCCCGCACGTGCGCGGCGTAGTTGCGGCCGACGCAGAAAATCCGGTTGATCGGAAAGCGCACGTTGAGACCGGCGATCTCGACGGAGACCGGCGGCGGTGGCTCGAACAGGTACTTGCTCACTTTGTTCCGTCAGCGCACGGGACCTTGTTCAACGACGATGGAGACGGAGGTCGTCACCGTGAATATCACAAGATCACCGACCTTGGCGCGCTTGAGATTTTCGGGGTTGCGCGCGACATACTCCTGCACACTGCCATCCGGCCCGCGTAGCTTGAAGGTATTCGCCTCGATATTGATCTCTTCCACCGTGGCGGTCGTAACCTGCGTATCGATGGCGGCAACGCCCGGCATTTCGCCTTCCTTGGTGCGTGCCATGGCCTGCAACTCGCCGGATTCGGGCTCGAATCCTTCGTTGGCCACTACCTCGATCGACAACGATTCCACGTATTCGGCGTTCACCACGTCGCCGACGGCAACCTGGCCGAGATTGCGGGCCTCCTCGCTCGCTATGAAAGACGCCGCGTCTCCCTCGGGCATGCGGAGCGTTACTTCGCGTGTTTGATGATCGATTGCTTCGACCGTCGCCCTGACCGTCATTGACTGTGACGCATGGAAAGAGGGCCGCTCGAGTTCTTCGGGCTGTGCCGCAATAGCGGACGTAAGAGCTGCAGAGAGCAGCAGGGCCAGCGCGTGGCCCGGTGAAATTATCTTCATTTGCGCGTTTCCCGTGTTTGGCTAAGGTAGGAATATCGTCGCCGGATGTTCCAGCATCTCCTTGATGCTTTGAATCATGGCCGCGGCATCATAGCCGTCTACGAAGCGGTGATCAAAAGACGACGACAGGTTCATCATGAGTCTCACCGCTACCTGGCCATCGACGACGACCGGCCGTTCCACGGCACGATTAACGCCGATGATCGCCACCTCCGGCTGGTTGATGACGGGAGTGGAAACGATGCCGCCGAGTTTGCCAAGGCTGGTAATGGTGATCGTCGAACCGCTCAGCTCTTCCTTCCTTGCGCTGTTGTCCTTGGCCGCTTGCGATACCCGTCTGATTTCCGCGGTGAGCGCGTCCATAGACAAGGCATGCGCGTTTTGCACGACCGGCACCTTCAGGCCGTCGGGCGTCTGCGTCGCGATGCCGAGGTGCACGGCTCCATGCCTGAGCAATACGTTGCGCGCCTTGTCGTAAGTCGTATTGCATTGCGGGAAGTCCCGCAGTGCGCGGATCAGCGCAAGGCCGAGAAACGGCAGCAAGGTCAACCGTTCTGACGGATCGGTTTTCTTGCTGTTCAGATGCTTGCGCAGTGCCTCGAGTTCGGTGATGTCGATCTCTTCGACGTACGCAAAGTGCGGAATCTCGCGTTTCGCCTCGGACATGCGTTCGGCGATGATGCGTCGCAGCCCGATGACCTTGACTTCGGTGGCCCTTGCGGCGGGAGCCGCTGCGACGGGCGCCACTGCCGCTGCCTGCCGTTTGATGTACTGGTCGAAGTCGGTTCGCGTAATGCGTCCTCCGGGCCCTGAACCCGGCACGAGCGCGAGATCGACGCCCATGTCCTTTGCGCGGCGGCGTATCGCCGGCGATGTCATTATGCGCTTGCGGTCCAGCGTCGTGGTCTGCATTTGCGGAGCCGCCGGTGCCTGGGCCGGTACCGGAACCGGCTCGGGCTGCGGTTCGTCTGCAGCCTGTGGCGACGGCGCGGGTGGCGACGATTCCGCTGCAGCTGCCGCATCGGTTTCGAAGATCACGAGCGGCGCGCCGACAGCGACGATATCTCCCGGTTCGCCCGCGAGTTTGAGGACTTTCCCCGACACCGGCGATGACAATTCGACCGCCGCCTTGTCGGTCATCATGGTCCCGACCACGTCTTCTTCGTTGACCTGTTCGCCGACGGAAATGAACCACTCGGCTATCTCGGATTCGACAGTGCCTTCGCCCAGATCCGGAAGCTTGAAGATGTATTCGCTCATTCGATCTCCATCATGCTGCGGATGCCCGCGATCATGCGTTTCTTGCCCGGAAAGTACTGCCATTCGAACGCGTGCGGGTAGGGCGTGTCCCAGCCGGCTATGCGCCCGATCGGGGCTTCGAGGTGCCAGAAGCATTCCTTTTGGATGCGGGCGGCGAGTTCCGCCCCGTAACCGCCGAATCGCGTCGCTTCGTGCGCGACGATGCAGCGGCCGGTCTTGGTAACCGACTCGGCCAGCGTGTCGACGTCGAGCGGTGAAATCGAGCGCACATCGACGACTTCGGCGTCCACGCCCGTAGCTTCCGCGGCAGCGACCGCGACATGCACGAGGGTGCCGTAGGTGACGATTGTCAGCTCGCTGCCCTCACGAACGATTTCGGCCTTACCGAGCGGTACCGTGTAATGGCCCTCAGGGACGTCGCCTTTCGGGTGCGAAGTCCATCCCACGGCCGGCTTTTCCGGGTCCCCGTCGAACGGGCCGTTATAGATACGTTTCGGCTCGAAGAACAGTACCGGGTCGTCGGACTCAATCGAGGCAATCAGCAGGCCCTTCGCATCGTAGGGATTCGAGGGCATCACCGTTTTGATGCCGCTGACATGTGCGAAGATGGCCTCGGGGCTCTGGGAGTGCGTCTGACCGCCACGGATGCCGCCGCCGCAGGGGGTGCGGATCGTGACCGGCGAGAAGAATTCACCGCAGGAGCGATAACGGATTCTCGCGAGTTCGCTCACCACCTGGTCGAAGCCCGGGTAGATGTAGTCGGCGAACTGGATCTCGGCAACAGGCCGGAGCCCGTTGAGGCCCATGCCGATCGCGGCGCCGATGATACCGCCTTCGGCGATAGGCGCGTCGATGACGCGGTACTCGCCGTATTTTCGTTGCAGACCGTCCGTGCAGCGGAACACACCGCCGAAATAGCCGACATCCTCGCCGAGAACGACGACGTTGGGGTCCTTGTCCATGACAATATCGAGGGCAGAACGAATGGCCTCGATCATGTTCATCTGCGCCATTACGAAGTCCCTCCGTTGCCATTGCCGGATTCGACCTCGCGCAAGCGGCGGCGCTGAGACTCGAGATGGCGTGGCGTCTCCGCGTACACGTCGTCGAACATCGTTGACGGATCGAGGAACGGACCTTCGGTCATGGTGCCGTATTGCTGCGCTTCCTTCCACGCAGCATGGACTTCTGCCTTGAGTTCTTCTTCGAGGACTTCGTGCTTTTTCTCCGACCAATGACCTTCAACGATGAGATGCTGTTTCAATCGCTCGATCGGGTCCCCGAGCGGGAACGCAGCCCACTCGTCCTTGGGCCGGTACTTGGACGGGTCGTCGCTCGTGGAGTGCGCGCCGCCCCGGTAGGTCACGTTCTCGATCAGCGTCGGGCCACCACCGCGTCGCGCGCGGTCCGCCGCCCACAGCGTTACGGCGTAGACGGCGAGCAGGTCGTTGCCGTCCACGCGAATGCCGGGGATGCCGAGCCCAAGACCGCGCGCGGCAAACGGACGTCGTTCGCCGCCGGCCGTGCCCTGGAAGGTCGAGATCGCCCACTGGTTGTTGACGACATTGAGTATTGCCGGTGCCTGGTATACGGCAGCAAACGTCAACGCGTGGTGGAAATCGGCTTCCGCGGTGCTGCCGTCGCCGAGCCATGAAGCCGCGATATGGTCCTCGCCCTTGATCGCTGATGCCATGGCCCAACCGACGGCCTGCGGGTACTGGGTCGCCAGGTTGCCGGAGATCGAGAACACGTTGCCGCCCCTGGAGTGGTACATGATAGGCAGCTGCCGGCCCTTGCACATATCCCGGGTATTCGAAAGGCACTGGCACATCATGTCCACGAGCTTGACGCCGCGGTACATGAACAGACCCTGGTTGCGGTAGGAAGGGAAGCACATGTCACCGGCGCGCAGCGCCATGGCGGCACCGATCGAAACTGCTTCCTCACCGGCGGCTTCCATGTAGAAAGAAATGCGTCCCTGGCGCTGTATTTGCCACATGCGCTTGTCGAAGTGGCGATTTAGCAGCATCCAGCGCAGCGCAACCTGCAGCTTCGCAGGATCCAGGTCGGGTTTCCAGGGACCCACCGCGCGGTGCTCATCGTCGAGAATCCGCACCAAGCCGCTGCTCAGAAACTCGATATCGCGGGTCCGCGCGTTGATTGACGGTTTGTCGACGCTTCCGGCTTCCGATAGTTCGAGGTAACTGAAGTCGGGCTTGTCACCCGGCCGCGCCGTGGGCCGCGGAATATGCAGTCGTGACTTCTTGTTCGCCATTCGTTGAAGAGTCCTTATTGTCCGGCGGAAGGCAGGCAGCGTATTTTACGCGATAAGGCGGCCCGCTGTTGTCTGGTTTATGGCTAGTCCCGGAGCGCCGTGCGCGACGATCCGGCGCGCGAGTTCGTCGGCCACCACGTTGGTGGGCTGTGCGCTGCTTTCGGCTTCGGCGAAGATTTGCCGCAGCCGTTCCGGGATCCGGCAGACTTCGCTGCGAACGCGCTCTTCCGTACTTTTGCCCAGGTATTCGTGTGCAACGCTGATGACCCCGCCGGCATTGACGACGTAGTCGGGTGCGTAAAGGATGCCGCGTTCCGTTAGTCGCGCACCATCGTCGGCCGTTGCGAGCTGATTATTTGCCGCGCCGACCACCACCTTGGCACGAATGTGCGGAATCGTTTGAGAGTTCAGCACGTTGCCGAGCGCGCAGGGCGCAAGTACGTCGGCGTCGCTGAAGAGTATGTCGCGGGGAGCGACTGTTTCGGCCGGAACCAGCGCACATGCGCCACGCAGGTTTTCCGCGTTCACGTCGGCCACGACCAGCTTTGCGCCCGCGGCATGCAGGAGCTCGCACAGATACACGCCGACATGGCCGACACCCTGTACCGCCACGGTGATGCCCTCGAGTGAATCGACGCCCAGCCGTGCTGCCACAGCCGCCTCGATGCCGTGAAACACTCCGAGTGCGGTCCAGGGAGACGGGTCGCCACCGGCGCTCGTGCCTGTTTGCGGCAGTCCGGATACAAATGCTGTGCTGCCGCGCACGGTGTGCATGTCGTCGACGGAGATTCCGACGTCCTCCGCCGTGATGTATCGCCCGTTCAGCGAGTCCACGGCGCGGCCGAACGCTTCGAACAGGGCCCGAGATTTCGGCGCACGTTCCGCCGCAAGAATCACTGACTTGCCGCCGCCGAAGGGCAGTCCGGCGACCGCGTTCTTGTAGGTCATGCCGCGCGACAGGCGCAGCACGTCAGTGAGCGCGAGGTCTTCGCTTGCGTAGGTCCAGCGACGGCAGCCGCCGGCGGCGGGTCCGAGCGCCGTGGAATGGATCGCTATGATCGCCTTCAGGCCGGACCCGGGATCTTCGAAGTAGTGAACCGATTCGTGCCGATCGAACTCGGGATGGTTGAAAATGCCCATGGATGCTTGCTCCCGATGCATATAAAGCTTCCGCTAATATATCCCTCTTAACGCCAATTTTCGTCTCTAATTCTTGTTCTATATGCGTATATAGAGCATAATTTATGCAAGATTATTCTATTAAGTGAAATATTCATGCAGTCCGTTCATATCGATTCCGTCGACCGCAAGATCCTTCACCTGTTGCAGTCGGAGCCCGGCATCAATGCTGCAGCGATCGGGGAGCGGATCGGCCTTTCGCAGTCTGCGGTCTGGCGCCGCATGCAGGGCCTGCGCGACGAGGGAATCATTCGCGAACAGCCCGTCAAGATTGATCGCGAGAAGATCGGCCTCAACACGATGGTCTTCGCCCACGTAAAGCTGACCTCGCACGGCCGCAGCAATCTTGCGGCGTTCGCGGAATCGGTAAGGAGCTATCCCCAGGTACTCGACTGCTACGTGTTGCTCGGTAACGTCGATTTCCTCCTGCGTATCGTCACCGAAGACATCAAGGCCTACGAGCAGTTCTTTTTTGAAAAGCTTTCACAGCTGCCAGGAATTCAGGAGATCAATTCGAGCATCGCGCTCTCCGAGATCAAGCATTCGACGGTGTTGCCAATCTAGGCGCCCGGCCAGGTGTCGGAGACTCTGTAGCCCTCGGGCCAGGGATCGTCGGGATCGACGAAGATTTTCCGGGAACCCGTGCGCCAGGCACGGCCCTCGATACTGGGAATGATTGCTGCCCTGTCGCCGACGGACGTCTCGCCCTCTATGCGTCCCGTGAACCTGGAGCCGATGATCGAATACGCGAGCAACGAGTCGCCGGGGGCAATGGCCTGACGGGCGTGCAGCAACGCGAGCCGCGCGGAGACACCCGTGCCGGTGGGAGACCGGTCGATCTTGCCGGGTCGAATCGCAACGGCATGCCGTGTTTCGAGCACGTCGCCACGCCTCCGGATCGGCGCGGCAAACAGACAGAACGAGATGTGCTTCCAGTCCGGGTTCTGCGGGTGGCTGAAGCCGAGTTGTTCGGTCGCGGCAGCAGAAATGCGCACGCCAAGTTCCGCAAGTTCCCGGGCCTCCCTCGACACGAGTTCGAATCCCAGGCCTTCGACGTCGACCACCACGAAACTGTCGCCGCCGTATGCGGTGTCGACCTTGAGCCGGCCCAGTCCGGGAACCTCGAGCGGCATGTCAAGCGCGCACGCGAATGAGGGCACGTTCCGGATCCTGACGGACCGGACCTTGCCGGCAGCGCAATGGGCCGTAACGTGGACCAGTCCGCCCGGGGCTTCGAGCACGAGCTGCGTCTCGGGTTCCTTCATTGCCACGATGCCGGTCTCGAGGACCACGGTCGCCACGCAGATCGAGTTCGATCCGGACATCGGCGGCGTGTCTTCCGGTTCCATGATGATGAATGCGACGTCCGCCCCGGGGTGCTTCGGCGGCACGAGGAGGTTGACGTGACGAAATACTCCTCCTCGCGGCTCATTGAGGACAAGCCGCCGCAGGCGGTCGTCTTGCGCTATCCAGCGCGACTGCTCCCAGACTGAATCGCCCGGTGGAGGCGTGGCGCCATCTACGATGACGTCGCCGACTTCGCCTTCGGCATGACACCCGACGATGTGTATGATGCTGTCTTTATGCACGGGCACTCCGTGTTGGAGGCGTGAGTGTAGATCACCCCGCTGCCGGAAATCGAACGTGTTCCCGATCCGAGACGACAACCCGCAAATCCTGGTTCCCTACGCGACGTTCGGCATTATCGCCGTCAACGCGCTGGTGTGGGTCTTCGTGCAGGGGCTGGGTTCGAATCCGCTGCTGGCAGGCTCCATCTGCCAACTCGGGCTGATACCCGGCGAGCTGCTCGGAACCGTACCCGTGGGCACGCAGGTTCAGCTTGGCGCAAATACCTGGTGCGAACTCGGCAGCACTTCGAGCTGGCCGACAATATTTACGTCGATGTTCATGCACGGCGGGTGGTTACACATCATCGGCAATATGTGGTTCCTGTGGATCTTCGGCGATAACGTCGAGGATGCGATGGGATCTGTACGCTTCGTGATCTTCTACGTCCTGTGCGGCATTGCCGCCGCAGCGTTGCAGGTCGGCGCAAATCCACAGTCGACGGTGCCCATGGTCGGCGCGTCGGGTGCAATCGGCGGTGTCATGGGAGCGTACATCCTGCTGTATCCGCGCGTGCACGTGCACCTGCTGATATTTCTCGGCTTCTTCATCACAACCATCGCCGTGCCGGCCGTGTTCATGCTCGGCTACTGGTTCCTGCTGCAGGTCATCGGCGGTTTCGGGTCGGTCGGTGCGAAAGGCGGCGTGGCGTTCTGGGCGCACGTTGGCGGGTTCGCTGCAGGGGCGTTGCTGGTCCTGCTGTTCCGTAAACCGGAATTGCTGCGCCGCCATCCGTTCTACGGCTGGAAGAAACGTTCACCTACAAGCAATTGGCGCCGTATCGATCGCCGTTAGCCCGAATGAGAGCTGCGTTCTTGTTTCGCAACTGACGCTGTGTAGACTGCCTTGTCATTGCCGCCCGGGTGGTCGATGTCAACCAGGACAAAAAGCCTTTTCGCCGCCGCGTACATACTGCACGTGCTGTGGATCATTCTGCTGGCCAGCGTACCCCCGGTCAGCCGGGATGCATTGACGCATCATCTGGCGGTGCCGAAGCTCTGGGTCGAGGGCGGCGGAATCCACGAGCGGCCGGACATACTGTTCTCGTACTATCCGCAACTACTCGATGTCCTGTACATGGCACCGGTCGCGCTCGGCCACGACATTGCGGCAAAGTACCTGCATTTCGCATTCGCGCTGCTCACCGCAGTGCTCATCTTTCTTTTCGTGCGGCGAAGGCTCGGTCCATCATGGGCGGCACTCAGCGGACTGATGTTCCTGACATTGCCGTTGATAGTGAAGTTGTCGGTGACCGTGTACGTGGATCTCGGGCTCATTTTCTTCACGACTGCAGCACTGTTCAGCGTCGCGATCTGGCTCGAGGAGACGGGCAAGACCCGCTGGCTGGTACTCGCAGCCGTTTGCAGCGGACTTGCCCTGGGCACGAAATACAACGCGCTGGTCTCCTTCCTGTTGCTGAGCCTGTTGCTGCCGTTTTTCTACCTGTTCCGGTTCCGGCGCGACAACCCGCACGCCGAGCAGCTCAATGCCGTGAAGTTCGGAGTGCTGTTTGTCGCAATCTCTCTCCTGGTGTTCTCGCCCTGGCTGGCTCGAAACTACAGTCTGACCGGCAATCCGCTGTACCCCTTGGCGCAGGGGGTGTTCGCCGGGCAGGCAGAGCAACTACCGTCGCCGGATCAGACGGCGAATGCCGAGGCGCATGCACGCGCCGCAATCGGGGAGCAGGCAGGGAAAGGCGAAAAGCCGCTCGGCCCCTTGTTGACGCGGCGGCTCGTGCATGAAGAAAGTTTGCCGTATACGCTCCTGATTCCATTGCGCATATTCTTCGAAGGCGAGGACGACAACCCGAAATACTTCGACGGCCGCCTGAACCCCATGTTGCTCTTGCTGCCGCTGGCATTACTCGTACTCGCAAGACGGGCGGGTATCGGGCACAGGGAACACCTCCTGTTGGGTACATATGCGGTGTTGATGATCGTGCTGGTGTTCCTGCTGACGGACATGCGGCTGCGCTGGGTTGCGACGATCGTGCCGCCGCTCGTGGTGCTTACAACCTGCGGCCTCTGGGCAATTCACCGGCAGCTCGCAGAACGATCTTCCTCGACAGGCAAGGCTCGCGCCGTGACGGGGCTCCTCGTCATCGCATATTTCGTGCCGAACCTGCTCTATGCCCATGCACTGTTCGGCAAGATCGATCCCGTGCCGTATGTCACCGGCCAGGTGGACTATGCGTCATACGTTGACAGTCATCGGCCGGAGTATGCGGCCATTTCGCTGGCTAACCAGCTGGTTGCAACTGACAAGAAGGTCCTGGGCCTGTATCTCGGAAATCGCCGCTACTACTTTTCCGTCGACGCGATCGTGGTGAACGCGGTATTTACCAGTGTCGCGGAGCGGTCGGAATCCGGCGACGGGATCGCGGATCGCCTGCTCGGGCTCGGCTACAGCCATATTGTCGTTCACACGGGTCTGTTTCGGCAGTGGCTGGGTTCGACGGATGAACGCACAGCTGCCCGGGTCAACGCATTCGCGGACGAACGCCTGAAGCAGCTTCTCTTCGACGATGGCTTCGGACTTTACGAAATCATGCCGCAAACGCCGCCGTGAGGTGGCACGTGCCAGCGCGAAATTGTGACGCGAGTCACCTGTTTGCTGGGCGTAAAACACCATACTTGGCTTTGCCCGGAGCCAATATGATCCGATCACTGTCCATACTGTCGCTGACCTTCGGCCTGATCCTCACGGCGCATGCCGACGTCTGGAAATGGGTTGACGCAAACGGCAAGACCCATTTCGTCGATACGATGAAGGCGATCTATACGTGGGTCGACGAAAACGGCAAGCGCCACTATGCCGATACGCCCGGTCATGAAGACGCGGTCGGCGTGCAGCTGGTCTGGCATTCCGGCGGCACTCTCGATGAAGTGGAGAGCCCTGATGGTGACGATGCCGGCGACGACTACGCGTACCCGGGCGAAACCGCCGAGGAGCGCGCCGAGCGCGAGGCGGCCGACGCCTACTACTGCAAGCGAGCCACCGAGATCTTCGAGTCCTACCTCAACGCACCCCGCCTGTATCGAAGCAACGATGCCGGCGAGCGCGAGTACCTCAGCGAGAAGGATGCCGCCGCCACGATCGCCGAAACGAAGGCGAGAATGGACGAGCTCTGCCGGTAGCCGCCGTAACGTGGCGGCCGTTACGTCTACGTAGTCGCCGATCTTACAAATATCGCCTTGTCGATCTTTTCGAACGTGTCCTGGTATAACGCAGGTTCCTGCACCGGCTGCGATTGCCGGGGTCCGCTCGAGAAATTCACGATGTTGTCAACGAAGTTCAGGCGAATCCTCACGAGTCCCGACGGCATTTTTTCCACGAACGCCGTTGCCCGCCTGTGCGTCGCACCCCTCGTGTCGGTACCGGAAAATACTTGCGCCAGCAGGTCGCTCATTTCCATTTCATGACGTTGCGTCGGACCGGTCGCAGTAATGAGCCCGGTGTCGAAGTCGCCGTCGTCAATAATGAAACCGAGGTCCTGGAACACGGACATCGTGGCCGAGAACGCGGCGCGTTTGCTCGTCTCGAATTCTCTTGCCTGGTAGGCCTGCAATTCGACCCCGCTTTTTGCGGCGGGCGGTGCCGATGCGCAACCGCCCACGAGCAAAGCGAGGATCGTGATCAACGGAATGCTGGAGTAGGTTTTCATCTCGGCCTCCTCTGGTAGCTTGTCAGAAACTCGAGGTGCGGTAGGAGAAGTCACGCACGAGGCCGGCGTCGTCGAACTTGACGATCACCGTCAGGGTGCGCTGCGATGAGCTGCGGGCGCCGGCATTCTTGCTGCCGCCCCCCGCACCGCCCCCGGAGCTGCCTATCACGAGCCCGGCGACGACACCGCTGCTGCGCGAGTACGAGACGTCGCTGGATATCTTGTCCCAGATCCAGACCTCGTTGCGGTCTGCGTCCGTGGACACGATGTTCGGTGCGCCGAGTATCGCGGCGACCTCGGCAGTCGGCATGCCGACCCTGATTTCGCGCTGCACCATACCGACGGTAACCCGGTCGACGTTATCGTCCTGTACCTCGGCGCGATGCTGCGTCGCGCTGCAACCCGGCAATGTGATCGCCGCGGCCGCAAGTAGCGACAACGAGACAATACTGGTTTTCATGGTGATCTCCTTTGCGTGCCGTTATTCGACGGGAATATCATCGAACATGGCGCCGACAAAGGCCTGCGGGACTGCTGATTGTTTACTGAGGTTTTTGTGAGGCGGGCTAGAAGCTGCGTTTGGCTTCCAGCAGGATCTGCACGCTGTCGATCGACGGGTCGCCGTCCAGAGGAAACGCGAAATCCAGGTGGGCGACCTTGTTGGTGCTGAAACGGGTGGGCGCGAAGCGAAACCCGAAGCCGACGTCTTTTAGCCAGCCGTAATTCCGTTCGCCGATGGGGTTCTCTCCCCAGGTGCGTCCGACGTCGGCGAATATCGCGCCGCCGACGCGGAACAGGCGCCAGGGGTACCAGTCGGTGAAGTAGCGTTGCTCGATCGAGAACAGCATCTTCGAGTCGCCCGTCTGGTAGCGCAGCGGGTAGCCGCGGAGGCCGGATTTGCCACCGAGCTGCACCGGATTATCCAGGTCGAGGTCATGCCCAACGGCGCCTGAGAGTTTCATGAAGAACAGCCGCTTTTCCGACTGCCGGTGGTAGAAGCCCGCCCGGATCGACGTGATCGCATTCTTGCTGTTGCCGCCCTCGCGCCGGCCGCTCGTTGCGGCGGTGAGCAGCAACGCGGTCTTTTCCAGCGAGCCGAAACCGAGATTGAGCGCGGCGGATACGATCAGCGCGTCGCGATCGGCGCCAAAGCTCTCGTCCGCCCAGCCGACAGACGCCGAAAGGCGCGTGCCCATGTAGAAATCTTCGGTGCGACCGATCTGATTGGTGTTGCTCGTCGTGCTGAACTCGTCCTGCAGGACTTCGAGCCCCAGGAACGGGTATACCAGCTTGCGGTCCTCCGGGATAACGGCGGGCAGCGTGGGATCGACAGCTTCCGAGAACCGGTTGTCATCGAAGACATAGCCGGCGCTCCAGCGCCGCACCCAGCCGTCCCTGAGACCCGCCGACCAGCCGCCGAAGCCCGTCACGTAGTCGCGCTCGTGGCGGTACTCCGCAGTTTCGTCTCCCAGCCGGTAGAGCGCCGTGCGGCGGTCGTCGAACGAGACCCAGCCGCCACCCGACCAGCGTGCATCCAGCGCGTGAAATGGCCGGACGATGGATAGCAACTGGGTTTCGCCGTCGGAGTTGTCAGCAAGGCGCAGGAACATCGAGACCCAGCTGCTGCCCAGGTTCCTGTCCTCGAAATCGAACTGCGTGGACGTTCGATCAACATTGTCGATCCACTTCAGCCGCAGAAGCTGACCCCGGCCCAGGAGGTTGGTCTCCTCGATTCCGAGGGCCGTCCGGTTCTCGCCGCCGCTGCGGGAAAACGATACGTCGGGCGTCAGCGACCAGACATCCTGCGTCGTGACCTTCACATCGACAACGCCGTTCTCGTACCTGATGGGCTCGATCCTTGCGTCGTAAATGAAGCGGTTAGACCGCACGATTCGCTCGGTTTCCTCGAGCAGGCGGCCGGAGTAGGCGTCGCCATCCTCGAACAGCAACTGGTTACGAATGACGCGGTCGCGGGTAATGATGTGCAGCCGGTTCGCCCAGCGGTAGAGCCACTTGTTCTCTTTCGGATCCGAAAGATCGAATATGTTGCGTTTCTCGAGCACAATATTGCCGATGACGGCATCGGCCGCTTCGAGGTCTCCGTCTTTCGGCACGGGCGCCGCGACCATCACTTCCCGGCCTTCCAGGGTCGGTGCCTGCTGCGCACCCGATTGCGGCCCCCATGCGATGAGCAACAGCAAAAGGATGGAGCTGTGCCGGCCCAAACGAATATTGTCGGTAACGCGATGTCGCATGGCGAGATTCTTGAAGTTCACGGCTGCAGTTGCCGACGCAACCATTTGCTCGGCGCGTTCAGCGCTACGTCAATCTTTCCGATCCAGTATAATCGGCCATCCGCGCTTTGTAGACCTCGGATGTCATGGAAGAAAGCCTGCTCGAACTAGGCACGATGCTCTTGATCGCCGGTATGGGAACGGTATTCGTGTTCCTGACCGTGCTGGTTGGGGCTATGTCTCTCATGGCGAACGTAGTAAGTAGACTCCAGCCCGCGGCGCCCGATGATCATGTTACTCATGAAGAGGTAGCTGCGATCGCCGCAGCCATTCGCCGGCACCGCCAATCCTGATTGACCTGATATAGAAACCTATGAGCGAAAAGAAACCACTCGGTATCACCGAACTTGTGCTGCGTGACGCGCACCAGAGCTTGCTGGCGACGCGTATGCGGATCGACGATATGCTGCCCGTTGCCGGCAAGCTCGACAAGATCGGGTTCTGGTCGATCGAGTCGTGGGGCGGGGCGACATTCGACGCCTGCATTCGCTATCTCGGCGAGGACCCTTGGGAGCGCATCCGCCTTCTCAAAGCGGCCATGCCCAATACGCCGCAACAGATGTTATTTCGTGGCCAGAATATTCTCGGCTACCGGCATTACGCCGACGACCTGGTCGAGAAGTTCGTCGAGCGCTGTGCCGTCAACGGCGTCGATGTCTTCCGCATCTTCGATGCGCTGAATGACCTCAGGAACCTGGAGACGGCGGTCAAAGCCACGGTCGCGGTCGGTAAGCATGCCCAGGGCACCATCTCGTACACCGTGAGCCCCGTGCACACGATCGATTTGTGGGTCGATCTCGGCAAGCGTATCGAGGACATGGGTGCCCACTCGATCTGCATCAAGGATATGGCCGGGCTGTTGCGTCCGTATGTCGCGTTCGAACTCGTCAGCCGGCTCAAGGAAGCGGTCGACATCCCGATTCACATGCAGTGCCATGCAACGACCGGTTTGTCCACGGCAACCTGCGTGAAAGCGGCGGAGGCAGGCATCGACAACATCGATACGGCGATTTCGTCGATGAGCATGACTTACGGTCACTCACCAACAGAGTCCCTGGTATCGATACTGGAAGGCACGGATCGTGACACCGGTCTCGATCTGCAGGCGCTCGAGGAGGTTGCCGCCTATTTCCGCGAGGTACGCAAGAAATACGCGAAATTCGAAGGCGGGCTCAAGGGCGTCGATTCCCGAATACTGGTTGCCCAGGTCCCCGGCGGCATGCTGACGAACCTCGAGAACCAGCTACGCGAACAGAATGCCGGCGACAAGCTCGATGCGGTACTTGAGGAGATCCCCCAGGTGCGCCGTGATCTCGGCATGCTGCCACTCGTAACGCCGACATCCCAGATCGTGGGAACCCAGGCGGTCATCAATGTTCTCTCCGGTTCCCGCTACACCACTATTACCAAGGAGACTGCGGGAGTCCTGAAGGGCGAGTACGGTGCGACACCGGCCGAGGTGAACAAGGAGCTGCAGGCGCGGGTGCTCGAGGGTGCCGAGCCGGTAACCTGTCGCCCTGCCGACCTGCTCGAGCCGGAACTCGAGTTGCAGACCGAGAAACTCAGTCATATAGCGATCGAGAAAAAGATTAATCTCGCGTCCGACGTCATCGATGATGTCCTGACCTATGCGCTGTTTCCGCAGATCGGCATCCGCTTCCTGCAGAACCGCGGCAAACCGGACGCCTTCGAGCCGCCGCCTGGCATCGAGGCGCCGCCGCCCCCCGCCGCGCCGGCCCCCGCTGCACAGGGACCGGCCGTTTACTCGGTCCGGGTGAACGGCAGGGAATTTACGGTCGAGGTGGCGGAGGACGGCCAACTCGCCGATCTCAGCCCGGCGCCGGCGGGGCCGAATGTTGCGCCCCGATCGTCTGGCGAAGCAGTGAAAGCAGTGCTCGCGGGCAATGTCTTCAAGGTGAATGTCGCGCCAGGTGACCGTGTCGAGAAAGGGCAGCCGCTACTCGTGGTCGAGGCGATGAAGATGGAGACCGCGGTAAGCGCGCCGAGCGCCGGGACGATCAGCGACGTGTTCGTCCGCGAAGGTGACGTCGTCGCCGTGGGTGACCCGCTCGTTGCCATCGCGGGCTGATGGAGCTGATCCTCGAAATCTGGCGCGGCTCAGGCCTATATCAGATCACGGGCGGGCAGGCCGCCATGCTTCTCATCTGCCTCGGCCTTCTGTACCTGGGTATCGTCAGGAAGTTCGAGCCGCTGCTGCTGGTCACCATCGGCTTCGGCGGGCTACTGAGCAACATCCCGGGCGCCGGGATCGCCGAGCCTGGCGGATTGCTCTACCTGACTTACGAGGTAGGCATCAAGACGGGCGCGTTTCCGTTGATTATTTTCATGGGGGTCGGCGCGCTAACCGATTTCGGGCCTTTGCTCGCTAATCCACGCACCCTGTTCCTGGGCGCCGCGGCGCAGTTCGGCATCTTCGCAACGCTGCTCGGCGCGCTTGGCATGACAGAACTCGGCGTGATGGACTTCACCCTGAAGGAAGCGGCCGCTATCGGTATCATCGGAGGCGCGGACGGGCCGACGGCAATTTACGTATCGGGCATGCTCGCGCCGCAGCTGCTGGGCGCGATTGCCGTCGCGGCGTATTCCTACATGGCATTGGTCCCGATCATCCAGCCGCCGATAATGCGGCTGCTCACGACCGAAGACGAGCGCAAGATTCATATGGTGCAGCTGCGCGATGTGTCGAAGACCGAGCGCATCCTGTTTCCCATATTGTTGTTGCTGCTGGTTGCATTGTTGTTGCCGACGGCGGCGCCGCTGCTCGGCATGCTGGCATTCGGCAACCTGATGCGTGAATGCGGTGTCGTGGATCGACTGTCCGACACCACGCAGAATGCGCTCATCAATATCGTGACGATATTCCTCGGGCTCTCGGTGGGATCCAAGCTCAGCGCCGATCAGTTCCTGTCGGTCGAAACGTTGGGCATCCTCTTGCTCGGCGTCGTCGCATTCGCGATCGGTACGGCCAGCGGTGTGCTCATGGGCAAGGTCATGAACAAGGTTTCGCACAACCCGATCAACCCGCTGATCGGTGCCGCCGGCGTTTCGGCAGTACCGATGGCGGCCCGCGTCGCCAACAAGGTCGGCCTGGAAGCCAACCCGCACAATATCCTGCTGATGCATGCCATGGGGCCGAACGTCGCCGGCGTCATCGGCTCGGCTATAGCCGCCGGCATCATGATCATGTTCACCACGTAGGAAAAACCTCAGCCAGCGTCATACGGCGTTGAAACCCACCTCGAAATGCTCATGTACGTGCCGGGTACACTGCGCTTCCTCGGTTGCTTTCGCCCCGCCGCAGTCTGGATCGCATTTCCCGTTAGGCGGCGGCTTTTACGCCAGTCTTGTGCACGTAGTGGTCGGCGAGTACCTGTGCGACGCAGCTCGTGACGCGCTTGCCGGTATCGATGTGCAGGAATTCGTTGGGACCGTGCGCATTCGAATTCGGCCCCAGCAGGCCCGTGATCAGGAACTGCGCTTCGGGAAATTTCTCGCCCAGCATGCCCATGAACGGGATCGTGCCCCCGGTGCCCATGTACATCGACGGTTTGCTGAAGAACGCCTGTGAGGCTTTCTGCATGG
>Ga0224503_10000073_pt1 | contig 26474 bp, 23 predicted proteins | sample SF_Oct11_sed_USG_2_FD_169106 | JGI IMG/M metagenome (GOLD analysis project Ga0224503, IMG submission 169106) | Sediment microbial communities from San Francisco Bay, California, United States - SF_Oct11_sed_USGS_21 | ecosystem: Environmental > Aquatic > Marine > Sediment | place: USA...
TGTCTCTGGTCATTCCAGGCAGTTCATACATTGTGCTGGCTTCAATGTTTGCGGCGTCGATAGTCCTCGGTTTAAAAAAATGGATGTTACGTTAATTCATCAAAAAGTGGTATGGGTCATCCTGGGTATGGGTCTGGTGACCTATGTCCCGCGCTGGTTCCCGCTGGTGTTATTGTCCCGGCGCAACCTCCCCCGGTGGTTGGTCGAATGGCTCGACCTGATTCCAGCGGCGATTCTCAGTGCGTTACTTGTACCGGAATTGGTCACCAGCAGCATGCCCCGCCATATGTCCGTCTGGCAACCTGAACTTTGGGTGGCAATACCTACTTTTATTTTCGCACTAAAAACGAAATCTTTAGGCGGTACCGTTGTCATTGGAATGGCGCTGTTTTGGCTGGTTCAAAGCATCATTTGAAATTTGCCCAATTAAAAAAAAACAAAATTTTAGGTTGATGAACTCGACAAATGTTTCTAATAAACAAATATTGAAAAAATAATTTTTTTATAGGGTTCGTGCAAAGAGAAAGGAAAAACCATGATCCATGTTGAAAATTTGACTAAATATTACAACGATTTCTGCGCTGTGGATCAAATCAATTTTGACATCAAAAAAGGTGAAATTATCGGCCTTTTAGGGCCCAACGGCGCAGGTAAAACCACGACGTTGAGGATGCTGACAGGCTATTTTATGCCCACTTCCGGGACCGTTCGCGTCAAGGACTACTTGCTGGATGAGCATCTTTTAGACATCAAAAAGTTGATGGGGTATCTGCCGGAATCAGCGCCATTATACCACAGCATGCTGGTCTTTGATTATTTAGACTATGTTGCCAAAATTCGGGGAATGGACAAAAACCAAAGAATGTCCAGGATCCGACAACTGGTTAATTTATGCGGATTGGATGAAATTATGCATCGGAGTATCAATGAACTTTCCAAAGGGTTGAATCAGCGTGTGGGTCTGGCCCATGCCATGATGACCGATCCGGAAATCTTGATACTGGATGAGCCCACATCTGGTTTGGACCCGAATCAGATTGTAGAAATACGGAACATCATCCGAAAAATCGGAAAAGAAAAAACCGTCATTCTTTCCACTCACATATTGAGTGAAGTGGAAGCCACCTGTGATCGAGTCGTCATCATCAACAAAGGCAAGATCGTTGCAGACGATATTATGGAAAATCTCAAGCAGTCCGCCGGTCAAAAATATTTCATCCATTTAGACCTGCTGAACGCCGATTTTCAAGATGTGAACGAACAATTCAGCAGGATCGAGGGTGTCGAAAAAATCCAAAAAATTCATGACGTACAAAATGGCAACCTTAGTGTACGGCTTTCGTGTGAATCAGCGATAGATTTGAGAGAAACCATTTATCAAACCATCAAACAGACATCCTGGGTTCTCATTGAGTTTCACCAGGAAACCAAAACGTTAGAAACCGTATTTCGCGAGCTGACCAAGGAGGACTGACATGCAACAGGCGATTCGTATCTGTAACAAAGAATTTAAAGACTATTTCATATCTCCCATCGCCTATATCGTCATCTCTATTTTTTTACTGGTGACCGGGTGGTTCTTTTTTACGACATTTTTCTATTACAACCAGGCAGATCTGAGAAATTTTTTTAATCTGCTTCCCTTTACATTTTCCTTTTTGATTCCGGCGGTGACAATGAGACTCTTTTCCGAGGAGCTGAATATGGGTTCCTATGAAATGCTTCTTACCCTTCCGGTAACATTTACGGATATCCTTTTAGGTAAATTTCTAGCCGGTGTTCTGTTCGTGGCTGTCGCCCTGATCCCGACTTTTGCCTATCCGATATGTATCGCCTTTATGGGCCAGCTCGACTGGGGGCCTGTGGCCGGCGGCTATTTAGGTACTATTTTACTGGGTGCAGCATTTGTTGCCGTGGGGTTGTTTGCCTCATCGTTGACACGCAACCAGATCATCGCATTTATCGTCGGTATGACCATCTGCTTTACCCTCACGTTGATCGATAAAATGCTTTTTTTCTTTCCCCGGGCACTGCTCGGTGTCATCGGTTACCTCGGCGCCGATTTTCATTTCAAGAACATCTCCAAAGGGATTATTGATTCGAGAGATGTCATCTATTTTTTAAGTGTTGTGTTCATCGGACTTTACAGCACCCATCTGGTCATGCGGGGAAAAAATTAAGGAGCTTAAAATGGGCATTCAGAAACGATATGCAAAATATATCAAACTTTCTATTTATCTGGTCATCATTGTCCTCATCAATGTGGCGGGGATGACACTCTTTTTCAGAATCGATCTCACCGAAAACAGCATTTATTCAATATCCGAAGCCAGCAAAGAGGTGGTGTCCTCCCTTTCCGAACCGTTGACTATCAACGTCTTTTTTACAAAAAACCTGCCCGCGCCGCATAACAATACAGAACGATATCTACACGATCTTTTAGAGGAATATGCCATCCATGCCAATTCGTATTTTAACTACAAATTCTATGATGTCAGTCCCGAGGCCGAAGGGATCAACCCTTTGATGCGGGAAAATCAGAGCCTGGCAAACAATTACGGCATAAATCCGGTTCAGATTCAAGTTTATGAAGAAGATGAGGTAAAATTCAAAAAAGCCTACATGGGGCTTGTGTTGATTCACGGTGATATGGTTGAGCGGATTCCCACCATTACTTCCATCAATGGGATAGAGTATAAACTGACAACGGCGATACAGAAGCTGAACAATAAAATCAGCGCATTACTGAACTTGACGGATAAAATAAATGTCAAACTATTTCTGTCTTCTTCATTAAAATCCGTCGCGCCTTTAATGGGTCTTAACCAAATTTCTGAATATCCGGCAAAATTAAAAGAGAGCATTGAACGCCTCAATACCAAAAACTTTGGGAAACTGGAATATACTTACATCGATCCCTCTACGGAACCGTCAAAGGAACCGTTATGGAAACCATACGATTTGATGCAACTCCAATGGCCGGATCTATCCGATGGCAACATCCCGGCCGGAAAAGGAATGATCGGTCTTGTAATGGAATACGGGGGAAAAGTCAGAAAGATACCTCTGTTAAAAGTGCTCCGGCTTCCCATTATCGGAACCCGGTACGATCTGACGGATGTTGATAAATTGGAAGACATCGTCAACGACAACCTGGAGACCCTGGTGGATATCAACCAGGATCTTGGGTATCTGGCGGGACACGGCACGCTGGGTATTTCGAGTTTCTCACCCATGGGGCAACAAAATCCGGATGCCATATCTACTTTTTCAAATCTGATATCAAAAACTTACAGCTTGAAACCCATCAACCTGAAAGATCAGTCCATTCCCGACAGCCTCAATTGTCTGATGATCGCACGGCCAACTGAAAATTTTTCCGATGATGAGCTTTATCAGATCGATCAGGCCTTGATGAAAGGAACCAATCTTGCACTGTTCGTTGATGCTTTCAAAGAAATCAACATGAATAATCAGCAGCGTTTTGGATTGAACCGGGGACCCACCTATGTGCCGCTGGATACCGGGCTTGACAAATTGCTGTCGCATTATGGCATCCATATTAAAAAATCATATGTGCTTGATGAAAATAGCCATAAGCAAAGGCTCCCCAGCAATATGGGAGGTGGTGAAAGACCCATATACTTTGCCCCCATCATCAAAAATAAAAATATCAATCATGATCTAAATTTTATGCGTGGTATCAAGGGGCTGGTTGCGGTTAAAATATCCCCTCTGGAATTGGACGAGGCACAGATTTCTAAAAACAACCTCAACGCCGTCAAGCTCTTTACATCTTCTGAAAAATCCTGGGAAATACGCAAAAACATCAGTCTAAATCCCATGTTTCTCTCACCACCCCCCTCGGACGATGAAAAGCAGCGTTTTCCATTGGCCTACATCGTTGAAGGGGAGTTCCCCAGTTATTTTGCCGGCAAACCCATCCCGGAAAAAAAATCACAGGATGAAAATACAGATGCCCAGGATAAAAAAGAAAGCGCGTCCGAACCGGCAGAGAAAAAGACCAACGTTGACATGTCGAAAATAAAAAGCCAGGGCGAAACCATATCCAAAGGAAAGCACGCCAAAATTTTCTTGATGGCATCGGCAGAAATGCTAAAAGACAATGTTCTGAACCCTGAAGGAGACAGCCCCAATGACATGCTTATCTTGAACACGATAGATGCCCTGAACCATCGAGAAAATATTGCCACCATGAGAAGCAAGGTGCTTAGTTTTAATCCGTTGAATGATACCGGATCTTTGACAAAAACTTTTGTCAAGACGTTTAATATCGCCGGACTGCCGGTACTGCTGGTTTTTCTGGGCCTCATCGTATGGCTGCGGCGCCATTCCAGAAAAAAACAAATACAGATGATGTTTCAAAAATAAAGAATCCTGGCCCAAAGACCAGGCTTTGGTTTACCCATAAAAAGGGCTGTTTTTCTGACAGCCGGACAAGTTAAAAGTGCCTAAAGTGATCTAAAGTGCCTAAAGTTATGGAGTCGCTTCGCTCCACTGGTTTTATATAGTTATTAGAATTCCTTAACTTTAGCTCACTTTAAACTTTAGTTCACTTCAAACTATTGCGCAATTCTTTAGGCGGATTCAGAGAACTCTCTCCTGGCCCAGAGGACCATGTATTTTATAACCAAATAAAAAGAGGTGAATATGAAGCTGAAAAAAGAATATGTCATTCTGGCAGCCATTCTGGTTGCACTGATCTTGTATCTTGCCTTGCATCGGTCAAACAGAACACATTATCAGCTTCCGGAACTTTCGGAAGTTTCCGGGAAAAATATCTCAAAACTTGAAATCACAACAGCAGGCAATTCCATTATTTTTAATCAAAAAGACAACACATGGAACATTGAACCAAAGGGGTACCGCGCTGATCCAACAAAGGTAAAAAATATACTGAATGTCATTGAAAAATTAAAATTGACAGCCCTGGTATCGGAATCAAAAAATTATGTCCGTTATGATTTGAGAAACGATAAAAATATCCATGTGAAAGCCTGGCAGGGCGAAACCCTGCTCCGGGAATTTGATATCGGCAAAGCAGCCCCAACCTTTAAGCACACCTTTGTTAAACTGCCGGACGATCCCAATGTGTACCATGCCAGAGGAGATTTCAGGCGAAATTTTGATCGGTCCGTTGACGATTTCCGAGATAAAACCGTATTGTCATTTGCACAAAATACCATTCAAGGAATTGAGCTTACCCTCGAGAAAAAAACCATCTCTCTTTCTAGAAAAGAAATCCCTGAAACCTTTCCTGAAAAAAAGGATGACCCAGCCGCTAAAGCCGCTAAAGAATTAAAAACCAAAACCGTGTGGGAGGATACAAAAGGCCATGAAGTGGCCCCATCCAAGATTAGCTCTCTGTTGAGTTTTCTGAACAGTCTGGAGTGTGAAAGATATTTAGACGACTTAAAAAAAGAAGATTTAAAAAATCCGATCTATACCGTTGCTCTCAACGGTGAAAAGGAATATTCACTTTTGGTATTTTCCAAAAAAGACAACAATGCAAAAAATTATTCGGCAATCTCCTCGGAAAATGAATCCCCTTTTTCACTGTCCGATACACAGATGGACACCATCAAATCCAAGCTTGGTGAAATTCTAAACCTAAACTGAGCGTTTCAAATAGTGTCAGGGTTCAGATGTAAAAAGGAATAGAGGAATGGGGAATGTACTGGAGTCGTAGAGTGATTGAATAATAGAGTATTGGAAGGACTAAGGGGCTGGGTCGTTGTTTTTCCCAACACTCCAATGCTCCAGTACTCCAAGAAGTTATCACTACAACACGCCAAATTAAATAAAAGAATTTGACTTATCTTAGAGTTGCATTACACTAAAGATATGAATAAATCGTAAAGTAAAAGCGAATATTAAACCATAAAAAAGGGGGATTCGCCATGTACGATAAAAAAGCATTGTGTGATAAAATCAGAGAGTTGTACCCGGACGTAGGCGAGTGTGGAATCGATGTTGACGTCGATTATGATGAAGCGCAAAAAGCATGGACGGTAAATCTAAAAAAGGACCACATCAAGTTAAAACACTTTCTTGAAGACCAGGACGCCGATTTGTGTATGGAAGGAAAGCAGTGTATAAGTCTGGGTCTGGAAATTGCCCAGTTAAAGGATAACATCGCAAAGATTTAGTCCGTATAATCATCATTACAGGTTTGAAAAAAAACGGTTGTCGGGAAAATGGTCCGCAAGACGGTTGAACAAACATAAAGAAGTTACTTAGGAGTACAAATCCTACTCGACATTTTTTACTGATATACTGACTTCGATATTAAAACAGAAAAAGTTGCAAATGCCTAAAGTGAGCTAAAGTTAAGTGATTTTTTAGCCAACTATATTTTAATGACAGCGCGATAGAGCTACCTCAACTTTAGGCACTTTAGATCACTTCAAACTTTAGGCACTTGTGAAAAGTCTTTCGGTAACATTTCCATGAGTAAAGATTATATCGCGTGTCTAATTTACCTATTCGTATGTTAGATTATGCCTGCATGCCCGGCCGGATAGTTTTCCGGACGGGCATAATATTTGTTATTCTAGCACCCTTCATCGTCGACAATTTTGAAACCGGTCGAATCCGGTTTTTCCGATGTCGCTGCCGGTTTTTGAACCGCTTCCACCCCCTCTTCCGTCTGGATTTCAGAAGTAGCAGGCTTGGCAATGATTCGATCCGGGTTGACAACGGCCAGGATCAGCCCCAACAAAATGAGCAACCCTGCCGCAGTGCGTTTGACTTTCGGCGAACCTTTCGGAAGCATATCTTTATCGCCGAATTTCTGTTCCACTTTCTCCACAAACCAGTAGGCACCGACAGCCACAATGCAGACCAGAAATGCGATGATACCCGAATTGATGTTGAACACGTCCGTGAGTCGAATTGCCCCCATGTCACCCGAAGTGTAAAACCCTTTCAGCATGGGAAAAACTTCTGCAAAGAAAACAGAACCGATCATCATTCCGATGATAAAAACCAGCCCGTCCAATTTCCCCGATACCGTTGCCACCACCGAAGTCGTCGGGCAGTAGCCGCCCATGACAAACCCGATCCCAAGAACAAGACCGCCAACGATCTGAGGCCAGATAAAGGTGGGTAAAAGATATACGCGGCCAAGGTCGATCCACCCGAAGAGAGAGAAGTAAAGAAGTCCGAGCATGCAGACGATAATGGCCGTGAACATCACTTTCAACACGGCAAAATCTCTAAGATAAAAGATGGCCGTCAGCTTTCTGGGGTTACCGAACCCTGCTCTTTCGAGCACGAACCCAAACATAAAGCCGATGAGCCCGGCCAACTGGAGGCTGTATGAAAAGTCGAACCATCCGAATTTATACAAAGGTCCCATTACAACCACTCCTTTCTGAAAAAATAGGCGGTGGCATAGGCTCCCGCAAAAATACACAACATGAAGACCCAGCTTCCGAAAGCCAGTTCAGCAGCGCCCGTGAGGGCCTGGCCGCTGGTGCATCCCCGGGCCATACGGGCTGCGAATCCCGACAGAATGCCCCCACCCAAGGCCAGCCACAGCCGGATCGAAACCCCGATGAAAGGCCCCCGGGCCACTTCGCCTTTAATCCGATTGCTGATAAAGGCCGAAAACAGACCGCCCAATGCAGCCCCCATTGTCAAAAATACCAGCCAGTCCACAAGCGGCGATTTTCCCCTTCGAAGGTAATTAGATAAATACGCGTTCGCCTTGGCATGTTCCGGCGCCACCAGGTTGACACCGGCAGTGGCGATCCGGGCGAAGGAAGCCGAGGAACCCAAACCCCGGCCCATGGTGTAAAAGGAAAAGAGCAGAACCAGTCCCAAAATAACACCGATAACGTACGGATTAGAATAGCGCTCCTTCATATATCCCTCCTATGCTCCATGTCTCGGAAACTCTAAAATTTGATAAAATAAAGATCTTTTAATAGCTTCTGGTTTATGCCACTTCCATGGAATGCTGGAATGCGGAATAATGGGTTACAACCGTATAACTTCATTCCAGTATTCCATAGTTCCATCATTCCAATTGTGAGCGAAGCGTATTAACTCAAGGATCCATCCGTTTTCTTGTTTTAAGCCAATCCGACATTTCCATGAAAGTTTTGGACAGATCATAGCGCCCTTGGGCAAACACCCCGTAATCGCCACCGCATCCCATGGCCGATGCAAAGCGGATGTGATTGCCGTAGATCAGCCAGGTATTGCTCCATTTCCTCTCGATGGCCTCGTCAAAGGGATTGCCCTCCGGCCCTTTATCGTTCCATTTGAAATCGGCCAGGTTCAGACGCCATATTTCGTCCATGATTTTGGTTGCATCCAATGTCTTTGCGTTGCTCTCTCGAATGGTGTTTTCAAAGCGCGCCCACTGTCCGTTGACCCAGGTCGTGGCGTGGCAGCTCAAGCAGACGGCCTGCATATTTTCCCGCCGAACATTCATCTCTTTATCCGTGATAAGATATTTTGAGGCAAATTCGCCGTCAAATGCGGTTGGCAGGGACTGCCCGTCTTTGTTCCGAATTTTGGTGGTATCCGGTTCTTTGGGAGACGGATGGGCATAAATCAGGCCAAAAATTCGCCATGGAAGTCGGCTTCCCATCTGATGGGTGCGTTCAGCCACCACTCCTCCATCGGTGTTGATCAACAAACTCACATGGCAGGCGGCACAGGTCGGGGCGGTAAAGTCTTTACCGACGGTCCATGGCACGGCGTCAAAATTCCACGATGCACCCATGCTGGAGAAAATATTACCGTGCTTGCTGGCCGAATAGACTTTAAACGCCGGCACATCGGGACCGGTATGACATTCATTGCACGTGTGAGGTTTTCTGGCCATTTCTATTGAAAATGTGTGGCGCGTATGACACGAAGAACACGAACCCCGTGAACCGTCCAGATTGATCCGGCCGACACCCTGGTTGGGCCAGCCTTCAATAATGGGAAATTCCAATTCACCCGCCAATTCGGTGTCTCTGGTTTCATACCCTTTAACCGACAATTTGGTGCCGTGACAGTAATAACAGGCTTCAGCCTTAGTGGCATCATTCGGGGGTTTAATGGTGATGCTGCCTTTTTTTCCATGAGCGGGCATTGTGGTTCCAAGGATACTGTTCTGCAACAGCTGATAAACAGGATTGGCGGCCAGATTATTAAATGCATGGGCCATGATGTTATTCGAGTATTGATCCGCTTCCTGAGCATGGCATGTGGCGCAATCTTTGGGACTGACCACCACATGAACGTCGTATCCGTTGTGCTCAAAAGTATCTGCGTGGGCCTTGGATCTCTGTGTATGGCATTCAGCGCATCCCACGGCCACCGTTAACAGGTTCTCCGGCACTTGTTTGCTTGACACTTTACGTGCCAGCCCCTCCACCGCCATTGCCGTTTTGGACGTCACTTGAGCGTGCCGACTTTTCTGCCAACTCTCCACAATGCCCGGATGCAACGTTGAATGGCAGTCCAGACATTCGGACGTTGCATCGCTCACCGGGACATCGGCAGCCGCAGCGATATTTGGAAGCCATAAAAAAAGACCCATAATAAACAGACATGCAATTTTCCTCATATACCGCTCCTTTCGTCCAAAAATATGACACGAACATTTAAAAAATCATAAATCATTGAAAAGTTGTTCAAGGGTATTTTTCCGGAAGTTAAAAATTTCCTCTAACTTTGAACTTACCATCATATGATTGAAAAGTTGTCCAAAAATTCCAAACTTCATCGCATAATGAACGATATCCTGCACTTCGACCCCACCGGAAACCGTTTTGAAATGATGCTGATGATGCCAAAAACGGTATGGGCCGAAACGCATCTCATCAACAAAAAAATGGGGTTCGGCAACTTGGGTAATTTCAGAAATCCAGATAGTGGGTATGCCATAAAGGGTTTTCAATCGATACATTATGAGCATCCCAGGATACATCGCCTTATAAACTTCATTGGCGATATAAAAATCCAGCCAAGGCGGTGTAATCTTTTGCAGGTTCCAGGGGTTGGAAAAAAATGTCCAGGCCGCATCGACACTCAGAGATAGACGCTGTTTTCGGTGTATGCGATAAAGTTTCATACGTAGAATCGAAACAACATGTAAAAATGATCGCGTTGCATGTTCAGATACGTCTCAACGGAGCTTGTTAATTCGACGCACTGAAAACAACAAGCGATTTCATTACTAATAAAAAATCTCTCTAAAATCTTCATTAAATATTCGGGCTAAAAGTCTGACGGCAACACACACGAACCGTGAAGCCTCGGCGTAAAACGCTCAGGGTCGGATACAATGGGTTTTTCAATGACCTTGGCAATCGCTTTAAGCATTCCAAAAAAAATTCTTTCATGAAACGGATAGAGCGTGTACCAGTAGAGCATCCCCCAGAGCCCCTTGGGCAAAAATCGGGACAGCATCTCCAAATCCGTGTACTGATTCCCGACCGGATGAATTTTAAATTCAAGCAAGGCTTCGCCGGGAACCTTCATTTCAGCGAGCAACAGCAACCGCTCCTGCGTCTCCACCTCCAGTACCCGCCAGAAATCCAGGGCATCTCCAACCTGCAACTCGGTCGAATGACGGCGTCCACGACGCAATCCAAAACCTCCGAACCATCGATCCATCAGACCGCGCAACCACCACAAGCTGTCGGCATAATACCAGCCTGTATTACCACCGATTCTGCTGACGGGGAGCCAGACCTCATCCGGAGTGGCCTTTATTCGAACCCGATACCCGCATTGCATGATGGTGCCGCCGGCCCAATCCGCATCCCCGCAATGGGCCCATTCGGGCGTTATGATTTCTCCGGCATCGGCCCAGCAGGTGTCCACCTGTTCCTGTGTGATTTTATCCAGCGCTGTTCGAATCGCCTCCCTGGGACTGAGAAGTTTTTGGGGGACAATCGATAGAATACGTTTATCTGAACATACGGCATTGCTGCTCAACCCTTCGGTCAGCGGCAACGCTATGGAATGGGGTACCGGGCTGATGTGATGAATCCAGTAAGCACTAAGGGTTGGGGTGAGCATAGGAACCGGTATGATCCATCGCTTGGGCAACTTTGCTTCCTGGGCATAAATATCCAGCAAATCCCGGTAGGCCAGCACATCCGGCCCTCCGATATCATAGGTTTGGCCGATGGTTTCATCGTGTTCGAGGCAGCCGACCAGATATTGGATGACATTTCGAATGGCAATCGGCTGGTTCAAGGACCTTACCCAACGCGGAGTGATCATCACGGGAAGGCGTTCCACAAGATATCGCAATATTTCAAAAGAAGCACTCCCGGATCCCAAAATCATGGGCGCCCGCAAATCGGTCACCGGCACTCTGCCGGATTGAAGAAGGTCCGCCACTTCAATTCGAGAACGAAGATGTTTGCTTAAGGAGCCGTTTTTATTCTCCGCAAGCCCCCCGAGATAAATCATCCGTTCTATACCAGTGGATTCGGCCGCCGATACCATATTTCGAGCGGCCTTGCGGTCGGCTTCAACAAATTTGTGTTTCTGGGCGATCATGGAATGGACCAGATAATAGGCTGCTCCACAACCCGAAAGCGCCTTTTTCAGAGATTCCACATCAAGAACATCTCCTTTGACCAGTTCCACTTCTGGATGATGTCCCCAGGGACGACAGGCTAATTTCTCGAGGGATCTCCCCATGGCGCGAACCCGATACCCAGCATCCAGCAGGGCTGGAATCAACCGTCCGCCCACATAGCCGGTGGCCCCGGCAACCAGAATAGGTTTGTCGTCTTTCATTTAAATCACCTCATTTCCAAGTCTGAATCTTTCATTAGCCCGAGGTTTTCATATGCAAAATTTAGTATTTTATTGTGAATTTTGTGTTTTTTGTGGCAAAAAAACATCTAACCTTATCAAGTATGAAGTGACTATAATACGAAATCTATTCCTCTGTGATGACTAAAGTTCTGAAATTCCGTTATGTTAATATAAACAGCCGAGGTATAGCGACTCCTTAACTTTAGATCACTTGTAACTTTTTCGGCTTGCCGCGTTAGGTTATACATGATTGCGCAACTTCAGCGCAACAGGATGCGGATTTAAATAAATCTGCTGCGCCAGATAGGGTTGCTTGTATTTTCGCACGTAATGATTGAGCAGGGTCACCGGTACGACCAAAGGGACATATTCCTGTCTGTACTGTTCGATGATTTCGAGCAACTCCTGCTTCTCGTCCGGAGACAGCTGTTTTTTAAAATATCCCATGATGTGTTGAATCACGTTGACATTTTTCTTCAGAGTGGTTTTTAGTCTCAAAGCCTCTATCAACAGGGTCTCATATTGGGCAAACAAATCCTCCATGGGCAGGGCCTTGCCTTCGGCAACCAGCTTACCCATCATCCGCGAATGGTTGGGACTGTGCGACATCATCAGCAGCTTGTGCCGGGCATGAAAATCGATCAGGTTCCTCATACTTTTCTTTTTGGATAGCATTTCCCGCCATCGCATCAAGGTAAAAATCTGCTCAATAAAGGTCTCTCTGAGTTTGGAATCATTCAGCCGGCCTTCTTCTTCCACCGGAACCAAAGGAAAGTGCTCTGTAAACACGCGGGCAAATATGCCCTGCCCTTTTTTCTGGGGCATTCCTTTGAAATTTTTTACCGGAACTCTAAACAGCCCACTGCTCGGAGAGTTTTTTTTGAAAACAAATCCGCACAGATTTTCTTTTTCCAGTTCTTCAACTCTTTTTCGTGCCCATTCGGTCATCCTGTGAGTATGGTCGATATTTGTTTTAGACGTGACCAGATTCGGGTTGTCCGGATGGCCCACAAGACGCAGGGTCTCCCGGGGAACGCCCATCCCGCATTCCACTTCAGGACACACCGGAACATATTCCACGTATTGCCCCAGTATGTCGGTCAGGTATCGGTCCCTTGCATGTCCGCCGTTCCAGCGGACCAGTTCTCCCATTAAACACGCGCTGATGCCAAGTTTTATTTTTTTGTCCATGGCTTACCTCAATTGATTCATCATCTGTCACTAAATTTTTAATGAGCATTCGTCCCTACTCATAAAGCGTTGAGTTTCGAAACTTTACCTTTTCTATTCGCTTAAAAAGTGCTATTTCTCAGAAAAACTTAATGAACGTTTAAGGTGGCGGACAATGCTCGAAAAAATGAAAAATTTTGTCAGAAAAAAGAATATTTGCGTTCTGGCGACGGTTTCGGATCATAAGCCGTATTGTTCACTTATGGCCTATATCACCGATGCGACCTGTGAAGAAATTTACATGGTAACACATAAAAATACAACCAAATTTAATAACCTTCAGAACAACCCTTCGGTCAGTCTGTTGATCGACTCGCGGGAAACCCAACCAAGATCCAGCGCTGAGGCGCTGACCATTGACGGAGTTGTTATTCCCCTTCTCGATAAGAACAAAAAACAAAAGATGCGAGACAGAATGCTGGAATCTTTTCCTCACATGAAAGCATTCATACGCCATCGGGAATCAGAACTTATCCGTATAAAAATAAACTCATTCTTACTTTTGGAAGGCTTGACCGAATCACATTTTATTTCTCTCCCAAGCTGAGCGTTTCAAATTTTAAAAGGGGATCAAATATATTCTGTTTTAATGGATGATGTTGATTTATAATTTTAAAATTTAAAACCCTTTGGGATTGCCGATCTTTATCCGCTTCAGGAGGATTACGGCATCTACTGCGTCAGATGCCGTGCCGCATAGTTGACTATAACGAAATGACATCTTCCTTCTATATGCCTGTCGGAACGAAGTGTAGATCCCGTTACCGGGGCCCTGTGAAATGCATGCCCAGTTAAATCTGCATTTAATATTTAACCGGGGCGAAGCCTATTTCTATGGGGCGGCAACATCGTCAATCGCTCAACTTAGGTCTTTGTGAAATGGTAACGATTCCCAGATAACCATCCACCGTAATGTCGTCGCCGGTATGAATCAAAGAAGTTGCATCGGGTATGCCGGTGACGCACGGCAATCCATATTCCCTGGCGATGATGGCCCCGTGAATCAGCATTCCGCCCCGGCGTTCAATGACGCCTGCAGCCAGCGGGATAACAAATGTCATATTCGGATCCACCGAATCGCATACAAGGATTTCAGCGCTTTTAAAATCCTGTAAATCCAAATGATGTCGAATAACCCGGGCTTTGCCCATAGACAATCCCGGTCCGGCAGGCTGTCCGACAAGCTGTCTTGGATTTACCTTAACGCCATCTTCGTTCTTTTGTACCAGCACTTTTCGATGATCCGTGCCATAATCAAAATCCTGAATCACCGATTTGAGATCGTCGAGTTCGGATGAGTATGCGCCCCTGCGTTCGGAACTTTCAACACGGGATTTTGCCTCCTTCACAGCACTTAACAGCTGTGCTTCAATTCTTCCCAGATAAATATTATCGTCGTCTCGAAGGCGATAGCTGCTACGCGCAAGATCCAGCAGTTCCTCGGCTTCTGTGCGTTTGGAACCTTGAAAACGTTCGAGAAATCTCTGCTGCAATGCCCGGGCGTCTTTCGGCTTTTTCCGAGATGCCAATGAAGACGACTTGACCGCCATCTCCAACAGCAGTTTAAAAAGCGGCCGTGTATCGGTGGCACATTCTGTGCCACCGGTGACTGCACAGGACAGATCCCCAAATTTTTCGATGAACTGATTCACCTTTTCTTCGAATTCCGAATCGAGATCCAACGGTTCCCCGGCCTTTAAACGTTCAAAAAGTTGACGATCTTGCCGAACCATGGATGCCAAATCTTCCATCAGTCGGTTTCTTTCAAGGCTCTTCATTTTGGTTTGGGTAAGAAGATTCATGAACTCATACGGATCATCCGGCTGCATGGCATCATTATAGTACTGACCAAAAAGGCGAACCCCATGGGCATACGGAATAAATTCTTTCCAATATGTGTTGACCCAGTGTTGGTTAATCTTCCAGCGCCGTCTGACCTCATCCGCCAATTCTATATCGGATATAACCGTAATATCTTGTTCCGTCAGTTCTTTGGCCGTTTTTATCATTTCAGGAATCAGCGTTTCTTCAATGGTCGTACGAAGTGCTTTTAGATTTTCAACGCTTCGGTGAAGGCTGAGATACCAGGCCCGTTTATCTTGTGTTTCACTGGGCGACAGGGTTGTTATGGGACGCGATTGGAGGAGGTACAGCGTGTCATTTTTAATGGTCCATTCAACATCCTGCGGGGCTTTAAATAACGCTTCCGCCCGGTATGCCAATTCGCATATGTCAAGTGCTTCCTCATTGCTCAGAGGGGATCGCCCGGACAAATCTTGGGGCAGGGCGACCATCTCTACGCCGTGTTCTGATGGAATCACCCAATGTTCCCTTTGGGCCGGTTTGTGGGACAACACTGTTTTTTTGTCGCGATCCAGAACCCAGCGATCCGGTTCTACCCGGCCATCCACAAGTCCCTGGTTCAGCCCGTAAACAGATTCGATAATGACTTGGGTCTCATCATTGGGGTTCTGGCTGAAAACCACACCGGATCGATTCCCTGTCACCGTTTCCTGAAGCACAACGGCCATTTCACTCTTGTCAACGTCCAATCCGATTTCCTGTCTATAAAGGAGTGCAGCGTCAGACCACAATGACGCCCAGACCAATCGAATATGATCGATGATCGATGATGTTCCCCGCACGTTGACAAACGATTCATGTAGGCCCGCAAAAGAGGAACCTGAAGCATCTTCGTCCGGTGCCGATGATCGGATGGCAAGGGTCTTACTGCTGAAGTGGGATTGAATTTTCTCGGTCAAATAGGATTTGAGCGGATCGGGAATCTGTTTTTTCAAGAATATATTGCGAATGCGGGTGGCACAGTCCCAGATCTCTTCCCATCGCATGTCCTTAAATTTCTTTCGATTCAACTCAAGAAGTATGCGTTCTCGAAGTCCGGCACCATTCACAAACGCGTTGTATGCATCAACGGTCAGGAATAAAGTCTCAGGAATTTTAAATCCCTCCCGAACCATGAGGGAGAGGGTATATGCTTTCCCGCCAATGCGATTCCGGTCATCCCGGTTGATTTGTGATGGGGATAAGATCCAGTTCATTGATCAATATGCAGCTCCATAACATGTTGAAAGTTTTTCACCATAACATATGTCGTTATGGTTACGCCCACCACGGCACATGTCGGCGATGTTGCAAATGCTTCCAGATAGGGGTGCTTGGTTAAGTAAAGACCAAGAATTTCATCTTTTTCGTCCCCATTGATTTCTTTGGCATCGCCCAGGGCCGTCACAGAGACGGCTTCATGAAAATCAGAGTCCATGTTCATGCTGCTGTTGATCAATATCGCGACTCTTGAATCCGCTGATAAATTTTCAAATTTTCGCGTCGTTCGCGGGGATACAAAAAATATTTCTCCAAGGTCTTCTTTGCCTACAAATGCAACCAAACTGGCGTATGGCTGTCCGGAATGGTGAGTGGATAATACGGCCAATTTTTGGTTAATGAAAAGTTCTCGTATCTGTTTTTTTATGTCTTGGTAATGCGTCATTTTAATCCAGCACCTTCATCAGCTCGGGAACCGTATTTTTGGGGCTGATCTTGTACCAGGCATTTTCGATGTTTCCATTCTCATCAATGAGAAAAGATGAACGGATGATTCCCATAAAGGTTTTACCGTACATCTTTTTCTCACCCCAAACGCCATAAGCCTCTGCAACTTTATGATCCGGATCTGAGAGCAAAGAAAAGTCCAAGTTGTGCTTATCATCAAATTTTTTCTGTGTTTCAGGGGCGTCCGGACTGATTCCTATGACGGCGATGTTTTTGCCTTTAAGTTCTTGCAGTGCGTCCCGCACACTCTTTGCCTGGGTGGCTCAGCCGGAGGTATTGGCTTTGGGGTAGAAATAAAGGAACAGCTTCTTTCCGGCAAAATCGGAAAGCCGTACATTCTGACCATTCTGATCATTAAGATCAAAAAACGGGGCATTATCTTTAGAATTGAGTGTTTTCATCAACGACCTCCTTTTTTAAAAGAATAATCTGTTTTCTGACGATTTGTCAAATTTCATTTAAGCGCTAAATCCTAAACCATTTCAACTTTATTACCCTTGCTCAGCAATTTCAATATTTCCGGCATATCGACCGACAACGCCATCATCCACACAATTCTCCAACGCCTCTTCCGTAGCTTTATCCGGATCTATCAAAGAATCAATGGGACAGATAAAATCGTTTCCGTTCTGATCTTTTACCCGTACATATAAAAATTTTTCATTTTCCATGACAACCTCCCTTCATTTCACATTAAAAAAAACTTGAATTCTCAGACAATAAATAGGTTAAATACGTTCTTGTCGGGCTATCGGTCCATGGGATCGGCAACCCCCATTTCTTCCAGGCGCAATTGTTCTGATCGCCATATATTGTTTTCATTTGCGAATGCTTGCGTATTCATTTCTGTCAGAACCTGGACCATCTGTATGTCCTCTGTCGCAAGATCTTCTCTGCCGATATTGATTTGAAGCGTCGCCCTGCTGTAATATGCCGGGCCATAATCAGGATCAAGATCGATGGCATTCCCGAAATCTTCCAACGCCCCTTCATGATCTTCCACCTCTATTCGAGCCAATCCACGAAGGTGATACGTTTTTGGATAGTCCGGGTCAGTTTCGATGGCTTTCTCAAAGTCCTCAATCGATTCTTCGAATCTATGCATCTTCATTAAAGCCGCTCCCCGGCTGACATACGCCAATGTGAAATCAGGATCAATTTCAATAGCCTTTGTAAATTCTTCTACACTTTCGCTGAAATCGTCGTTTACAAAAGCATCCATGCCCCTTTCAAAAGCTTCATTTAAGGAATCATTATGTGTCATTTTTTCACCCCTTTTTATTGTTATTTTTTTGGTTTATACGCCTTACTTCAATAATTTTTACGATCTGGAAGATGTCAATGTGGGTTAATGGGGTGTTTAATGATAGGTAAATACACTTATTTATGAGGGAGATTCTTTTCTTATCCTCTCGATTTGTAATAAAAACCTATATCTTCTCAATAAGTTACAGGTTTAAAAATTATGGTGTAATCGCAGGTCGGTAATGTAAATAAAGAAAGAGTCCAAGTTTCAATTCATTCATCCGCATTCATGCCTATTATCTCGACTTAAACTTGATTTTGCTGAATCATAAGGCGGGTCAATACATCCCTTGAAAGTTCAATTTTTGAAGTATGATATCACAACCAATCGAACCAACTTCAAAATTCAAGATACATTGCAGGCAACAAAATACTGCCGCTTTATCTGCCCAGTTGCTGCCGGATGCTTCAGTGACGGCTCAGAATATTTTTCCGAGATAGAGATAGAAACTGTCATGGCTGTTCTCGGCAACGCCATAGGCGATATAGAGCGGACCAATAAAGGTGTCAAGTCCCACAAAAAGGCTGCCGGCTCCAACCAGATTTCCGAATTCAATATCATCCGTGTCCTGCCAGGTGTTGCCCGCCTCCAGGGTACCACCCAGGTAAATGGGCAGTAAGTTGAATTCCCCTATGCGCCTCATGTAGATCAATTTCAGGAGGCCGAGGTGTTGGCCGCTTAATTCGTCCACCTGGTAGCCAGAGAGCTTGAACAGTCCCCCCAGCCGGAACAGGTTCTGGATCGGTGCATCATTGTCGGGCGTGGTAAAAAAGGTGGCGCCGACCAGCAGGGTATTGCGGTCCCAGGTATATGCGAATCCTCCCTTAAACAGGATCTGGTCAAAATCTGTGTCAGCGCCGAGAGCTGTATCGGACCAGAGGTATTCCAGGTTCCCGGCATACCCTGCACGGGGAAAATTTAAATCATCCAGCTTGTCAACGGTCAGTCGACCATAGAGTTCACCGCTGTTGAAATTTTCCCCAGGCAGTGTCGGTTCCCCAATGCGGACTTCCACATCACCGGCGTAGCGCCCGTAGCCCAGGCGCGCCTCTCCCCATGCCCCGAATTCCCTGCCTCCGCTAATGTCGATGCCGTAACGGCTGACCCAGTATTCCGAGAGAATATCACCGTCAGACGAAAAGATATTATAGTTTCCATTGGCATAAAAGAGGCGGGGGTTAATGAAGTATCGGGATTCAACATCTAAAGGCTGGTAGATTTCCGTGGCGATTAAGGGATTTTCTCCAATCTGCGCCGCGGTGCGCCATTCGCCGTTCAACCGGTTGATCGCGGTGCGCGTGTAAGCACCGCCGAAATTATACGCACTATCTCCCTTGAAATTATCGCTAAGCTGAAGGCCAAACTGCAGGTAGTTCGGTCCCCAGGAGCGTTCCCTGGCATGGATAAGGAGGCCGTTTTTGCCGTCTTCCTCAACCACCTCATAATCCACATTCTCAAACAACTCGAGGCCGTATATTATGCCGATGTCATGATCAAGGGCCTGCACATCCAGGGGTTCACCCGTCTTCACATGCAGCCTTGCCATGATGACCGCATCCGATACCCGTGACCGGTTGTCCAGCTTGACAAAGTCGATAACCGGAGGAGTTGTCTTCCTTACAGGCAGGGCTCGGACCAGATCTGCATAATTGGCCTCTGGGATGGCAAGTCCGGCAAGCTGTTCGCGGTGCTGTTCGGCGGCAACCCTGCCCTTGGGAACAACTTGCCCCGATTGTTTGAAATCAGCTGAGGAGAAACCCCCGAGGTCCGGTACAATGAGGATGTCCTTGCCGGAAAGTGTCGCAATCTGCTCCTCCGTGTTGCGCCTGGTGAGGATACCTGTGAGCTGCACGGTGATGCTCACCGCCGAAGTCAATTCTTCCCTCTTCATAAGGGGGGTGCTGATGTCAACAGCAATAACTATATCAGCGCCCATGTCCCGCGCTACATCGACCGGCAGGTTATTGCTGACGCCGCCGTCGACCAGGAGGCGGCCGCCTATCTCCACCGGTGCAAATATGCTCGGGACGGACATGCTGGCCCGCATGGATTTTGCAAGATCCCCGGAGCCGAGCACCACCGCTTCACCGGTGGTAATATCGGTTGCCACCGCCCGGAAAGGTATGCTGAGCTTATCAAAATCCCTGATATCGCTCACCGGCAGAGCAAGCTCCTTGAAGATCAAATCGATTTTCTGGCCCTGCAGAAACCCGGTCGGCAGCTTGATCTTTCCGTCATCGCCGATACCGGGCTTACGCTTGATTAGATAAAGGTCATCGTCCCGTTTACGGCGGAATGAACGGTCCTCGCGGGGAATATTGTCGTTGAACGCATCTTCCCAGTCAATTGTGTCCAGGGCCTCTTTAATCTCCGCGGTGCTCATGCCGGAAGCATACAAACCTCCGACTATGGAGCCCATGCTGGTGCCGGTGATGCAGTCTATGGGAACATGCATTTCTTCAAGAACCTTGAGCACCCCAATATGGGCGGCGCCGCGCGCCCCGCCGCCGCTCAGAACCAGACCGATTTTCGGCCGTCCTGCCGGGTGAAGATCCTGGTTTTCTGCGCTTTTGTCAGCACAGGTACCATCGGCGGCAGAAAAAATCAGGAATGCAAAAAAGAGTATGGCTGTCTGCGAAAATATTTTCACCGTTGAAACCCTCCCCATCTTCAGGGCGCAAGCCCCTGTGCTTCACTGCAACCAGGTATCAGAACAGAGAAAAAAGATGTCCCCCAAAAAGAACTCGGGGCATGAACATGTCTGAACAGAATGCTGCTCCGGGCCGAAGGCGTCGGACTGTTGAACGTAGTAGTTTATCTCAAGTTGCAGTTTTACGGGTATCGTTCCGAACATGACTGTTTTACCAGCAGTTAAATTCAGAGGTGGCATGTGATGATGTGATATCCATTCCATATCTTAGTTCTGGCATTTGTTGTGATCTATTAAGAGTATCTTACAAAAAACGGTATTGTCAAAACCTTTACTTGCCATAAGTACAACTTGAAGCCGAGTCTCATTCAGTACATATACCCTATTTCTTACAAAATTACAAAAAGGCAAACCCCTAAAAAAAGGATTTGCCCTATTGAAAATTGCAGGTATGAAATCAGGAACAAGATATCTGACTTATTAAATTTCAAACTTTTCTCTCATTTCTTCGATTAGATTAAACCCAAAGTACATCTTCAAATGCATCTTAGGTATTAAAGAAAAGATCGAGGCCAAGCTCTATCTATACAGGATCAGCTTGAAAAATTTATAGTATAAGCTGAGATAGTTATTAACAAGTTATCAACAAAAATCCTCAGCCATATTTATTCAATTTTAATTGCTTGTGTTAATTATTGACAAAATTAACAATTTGCAAAATGTTCAAAACGATAAAGACTGAAAATCCAGGGTCTTGATTATTATGCAAATCTTTTTAATCCCATCATGTTCAAACTTCTATCGAAGGTTTGGAACAAAGATTAAAAATCTACATTCCGGTAATGGCACAAATTATTCAATACCAAAGGCCTTGACTTCACTCTCAATCCTAATATGACAATAATCTGATAAATATTTTTCGAAATTAGCAGATATTAAACGTAAATCGGAGAATATGGAAGATGATACAATTGTTAATAACTTATCCACAGGTCTGGATATGACTGAAATGCCTGTGGAAATATAGCGTTCAGAAAAGCTCGAATTTCAGAACGTTTGGTTTTTAAAAGAAATTAAATACTGTTAATACAATAATATATAATTCCTCTGCAATATGTTAATAGAAAAATGAAAAACCAGAATTATCGGGATTGACATAAATAAAATAGTTCGCTAAATAAGCTTCAACCTGATTCGGTATTGAGCCGGTTTTCTGACAACCTGTGATAATGCCCCAATATGGTTAGATTTAGTTGGTTCTCCTCTATTCACTCCCTATAAAAAAGCAGATAAATCTGTTTTTTTAAAATAACAAACATTAACGGATATGAAGAAAATTTGGGACGAGGCAAAAGTTTCTATCAAAGCAGGAATTCCTGCTCACACGTTCAGGATGTGGATTGAGCCTCTGCAACTGGCAAGGTGTGATGAAAACCGCATTGTTTTATATTCACCTAACTTTTTTTCCAGGAAGCGGGTTCTTGAGATTTATGGTTCCCTGATAGAGTCCGAAATAAAGAGTGTTCTGGGAAGAGAATGCCAGCTCTCCATCGAGATCTCCGCAAAAAATGCCCTCCCAAAACCGAAAGCATATGAAGACCCTCAACTTCTGCTTCCCAATATAAATGTGTGTCCGCGTAATGGTCGTCTTTTGAAAAAGGATTTCACTTTTGATCATTTTGTGGTCGGAGAAAATAACGACTTTGCCTATTCAGCTTCCCTGTCAATGGCTTCTCGAAAGAATGCTTCCCAAAATTGTTTGTTCTTACTGTCAAAGACAGGGTTGGGAAAAAGCCACCTCACCCAGGCCGTCGGACACCACATCCTGTCCGAAAATCCCTCAGACCGTGTCTATTATATGACCGCAGAGGACTTTAGCAATGAAATGGTCGATGCTTTTCAGCATGGCTCCATAAACTCGTTCAAGGAGAAATACAGAAATCAATGTGACGTACTGCTGCTCGAAGACGTCCATTATCTCAGGAATAAGGATCGAACCCAGGTCGAGCTTGCGTTTGCCCTCGACACACTGTTTGAGGCCGGCAAAAAAATAATCTTTTCAAGTTGCTATCTTCCGGGAGACATTCCTAAAATCGACGACAAATTAAGATCACGCCTCTCATGCGGCCTCATTTCAAACATTAATCCCCCTGATTTCAGGACAAGGGTAAGGATACTGCAGAAAAAAGCAAAGTTTAAAGGTTACGATGTCCCCGAGGAAGTGATCCAGTACCTGGCCAGTGAGCTCACAGAGGATGTGAGACAGCTTGAAAGCGGCCTCATAGGGGTTGCTTCAAAATCACTGCTTTTGGGAGAACCCATTGACCTTGAGCTTGCTCAAAGTGTCACAAAACATATCGTTCACCAGCGGAAGAATGTCACTATAGATGCTATCAAGAAACTGGTTTGCAAACATTACCGTATTTCCATCAAGGACATTGTCTCAAGCTCACGAAAGCAACCCATCGTTCGACCACGGCAGATAGCGATTTACCTTTCCCGCAAATATACGGATGCTCCCCTCCAGGTAATAGGGAAGAGCTTTAACAGATATCATGCCACAGCCCTCCATTCCATCGGTATCGTCGAGCGGGGAATAAAGAAAAACAGTCCATTGCAGAAACAGGTGGAATTTCTTTGCAAAAAATTAGAGTCGGGAAAGTTCTGATTTCTATTATGATAGATTAAAGAGGAACAGTTTTCAGATCAGGAAATGAATATCACATCATCACCTGCCTACCTGGAATTGAATATATCACAACAAGTTGCTCTTACTTAAATCGAAGGAGTCAAGATTTCCTTCTTGGCTTGATTCACACCTCCATCCTTTAAATCCTATTAGGATGCCACTATCTAACAGGGTTTTTGTTTTCATTCCTTTGGACTGGCCGGATACAGACTACTTATAATTTTAGAATGTTGTAAAATTAAAGGGCAATATATTGCTGCCTATGCTCCTGTTCATAATGGCAATGAGTATGGTCAATTTGTATTTCTATGAGTTATTCCGAACTCACAGGACCGATCAATAGATACACAAGAAACACATTGGGGTTTGCGGTATCTGTCATATTGCTATTTGGCGCCGGAGGAATCTCCAACGTCTATGCACTTAACCCTGATTTCATGTTACTGCAATATCTAACAGGTTTTTGAGGCTCTAAATAATTTGTGATATCGTTTTTCAGTATAGGCAAATCCTTTTTCGAGAATTTGCTCTTTTGATTTTTATGATATATGTAACCAGCATGAGCTAGCTTCTGGTTGTTGTTTTGGCAGAGACTGTCGAAAAACCATAAATCTTTGTTTTTAAAGTTAGCAACCATCTGAATCCGTTTAAAATATTCACTTTTTGCAAATTTTAGATCGAGGCTCGCAATTGTGGTACTCCTTAGACAGATGCACTTAATACAGTTATGAAATCAAAAATGCTTTTATTTTTATTAGTTGCCGGAGGGTGCATATCCAGCTTAGTAGCTTACCTCATTTGGTATTATACAATACCCTATTTCTCACCCTATGGAAAAAATATCACAGATGGCCTTAATGTTGAAATGGTTGTGGTTGGCATAACTGTTTTATATCTATTTTTATATTTTTCGATTTTGTCCATTAGATCATTTCAAACACCTTGGAGATCCTTTTTCTTTGTATCAATAATAACACTATTGATCATTATTCTAATCCCAACTTTCTATCATGTAAAATATCAATTTGGAAAAGTTAGAGTCAAAATACGAACAGAAAAAATACATATGAGAAAATTAGAAGCCAAAATTGATGCCGCCAACAAATCCATCACAGAACTTTTAGCGAAATTGGAATCTGAACGTAAAGAAAATGATAAATTGAAAGAACAGTTAAGTGAAATAATCAGAAAAACGAAATCTTTAGAAGGCGGACACAAACCAAAAGAGGATGTTGTTATACAAGCGACGTCAAATAAAGATTTTCCAAAAATAAAAACAAATTCAGAAGCAGATAACACTGATTTAGACACAAAAAATCAGGAGATCATTTTTAAGGTCCAGATTATTTCTTCAAGCACTCGTCTTGCAACAAATTCCCCACAATTTAAGGAGCTAAAAAATGTATGGGAATATAAAGACAGCGGGTTATACAAATATACTGTAGGAAACCAAATAGATTTAAGATCAGCTTCTGCGTTACAGTCGGTATTTCGAAGGAAAGGTTTTAGTGGAGCTTTTGTGGTTGCTTTTAAAAATGGAACAAGAATACCAGTGAGAGAAGCGCTGAAGCTTTTGAATTAATTAGTGCCCAGATGAGTTATCATAGGACGGCCTTGACAATGGGTGTTTTTATATAATCCAAATTTAGACACCGAGGTGTGAAGTTTGCGAAGAAGCGTACTTGATAGAAGGTTAAAACCAAGAACATCAAAATAATTTAAAAACATTTAAACTGGCAGGGTCAGCAAATGGCTCTGCCTTTTTATTATCCGAACTTTGAATATCTGGTACTGCAATATATCACAAGTTTTAATACCAGTTCAAAAGTTGTGATATCGTTTTCAATAAGGGCAAATCATTTTTCTCGGGTTTGCCTTTTTGTAATTTTGTAAGAAATAGGATATATGTACTGAATGAGACTCGGTTTCAGGTTGCGTTTATGGCAAGAAATCACAGGGTTTGATAAACTACAAATTGTTGAGGTATTCTAAATATATTTGTACGTTCGATAAAAGTGTTCTAAAAGAATTGTATTGTCTTTTACTGTTGTCTTTCAGGCTATTTTTCGTTACGTAGATATTAAATAGACGTCTATTTAATATTTTCATAGGGAACAAAAACGAGACGCTTATCTAATATTAATGTTAGAAACAAAGGATTATATCAGATGGTTGAAAAATTGCGGATTCCTATTTCTAGAATATTTGTTTGTTTATTAATTGTTTTTATTTGTGTTTCCGACAACCTATGGAAAGATAAGTCACAAATTGTAACCACGATTCTGTTTGTTTTAGGTGTCGTCTTGGTGGGTATTGCTACTTTGGGCCGATTATGGTGTTCTGTCTATATTGCAGGCTATAAGACAGACCATTTAGTCACGCAAGGCCCATATTCCATGTGTAGGAACCCGCTTTATTTTTTTAGTCTTTTAGGTGCATTGGGCGTTGGGTTTTTTTCTGAGACCTTTTTAATTCCACTTGTTATTATAATTGCCTTTTCCGTGTATTATCTATTTGTCATTAAAAGCGAGGAAGCAGAACTAACAAAGCTGCACAAGAGTGAATTTGAAATTTACCTTAAAAAAGTACCAAGATTTTTGCCCAAAAGTTCCCTTATGAATGAGCCAGAAAAGTATTTAGTGAGACCAATAGTAATTAGGAGGCACATGTTCGATGCTCTTTGGTTTATATGGTTCTTGGGAGTCTTTAAACTCATTGAAACATTTCGTGAACTAAAAGTTCTACCTACAATATTCAAAATATATTGATTTATCTAACCTTGCTTCTTCCAGCCGAAACTACTTGCTGTGTCTAAAGATTGGAATTAAGATTACAGATATGCCCAATGATTATGTAACGAGTTCGATCACATGTTACTGCAATTTATATTGAATCGGAAAAGCAATATTGAAGGTTGTGATATCATATTCCAAAAATTGAACTGGCCAGGGGTGTATTGATCAGTTTACCTAAACCCGCCCAAGGACTGCTTTTAAGACCTGAGACAGCATCCTTTCTGGTGAAAATATTTTCAGGCTATTTTAAATCGTTTGTGCATGTTCCGCACGATCCCCATGATTACACTTTATCATCACAAAAGATTCATATGGCATGTCTTCAACCTACTACAATGTGTCATTTTATATAATCATCTTGACAATTTAGCAAAACTGTGAAAAACAATGGTTGGAAAAGTTGTCTGTTATCAACTGGTTAACCTGCAC
>Ga0224503_10000076_pt1 | contig 26151 bp, 18 predicted proteins | sample SF_Oct11_sed_USG_2_FD_169106 | JGI IMG/M metagenome (GOLD analysis project Ga0224503, IMG submission 169106) | Sediment microbial communities from San Francisco Bay, California, United States - SF_Oct11_sed_USGS_21 | ecosystem: Environmental > Aquatic > Marine > Sediment | place: USA...
ACACGGAGACGTTCGAATTTGATTTGCAGCAGCTCGAAGGCCTGCTCAATGAACGCACGCGGCTGGTCTGCGTGTGTGCCGCCAGCAACCTGACGGGGACCATCAACGATGTCAGGTCGATCTGCCAAATGGCCCGGGAAGCCGGGGCGTTGACGTATATCGACGCGGTGCAAAGCGCGCCCCATATGGTCAATGACGTGCAGGACTTCGGCTGCGACTTCCTGGTGTGTTCGCCGTACAAGTTCTTCGGCCCTCACCAGGGCACGCTCTGGGGCCGCCGCGAGGTTCTGGAAGCGCTCGAGCCTTACAAGGTGCGGCCGGCGCCGGATGCAATTCCCTGGTGTTTCTCACCCGGCACGGCTTCGCACGAAGGCATGGCAGGTACGGCTGCGGCGGTCGACTATTTCGCCTGGGTCGGCGAGACGATGGCCGGCGGCGAGGGTGATCGCAGGCAAAAAGTGCGCGCGGGCATGGCGGCTATAGCCGAGTACGAGCAGGGGCTGTCGCAGTATCTCGTGCAGGGTCTGCAGTCGGTGCCGGGCATTACAATTCACGGCATCACAGCCAATGAGGCAATGTCGAGACGCGGCCCGACCGTCGCTTTTACCCACGAACGGTGTGCACCGGATGACATCGCGCGGGCGCTCGCGGCGGAGAATATCTTTGCGTGGAGCGGCCACAACTACGCCGTCGAAGTGGCGAGGTCTCTCGGTATATACGAGTCGGGCGGCGCAGTGCGGGTGGGGCCCGTGCACTACAACACGATTGACGAGATCGACCGTCTGCTCGAAGCATTAGGATCCATACTGGACTGAATCCTCGTCTATACTTTCCCCAAGCGCCTGGTTCGCAGGCACTAAAAAAAATCGATACAGGGGAATAACAATGAATAGAATCCTGGCCGCGTCCGCGGCATCCGTACTCGTATTCGGCATGACCCCGGCTTTCGCCGACAATCATGAACAGGAAGCACGACGTTTTATTCCGGTTGAGACCTACACCTGCAACTACCGCGCCGGCAAGGGTCCGGCGGACCTGGACCAGGTCATCGGCAACTGGAACGAGTGGATGGACGACAATGGCGCAGAAGATTACTTTGCCATGACGCTGACACCGCACTACTACGGGGAGAATACTTTCGACGTCGGTTGGCTGGGGTCCTGGCCGAATGGCGAAGCCATGGGCAGGGGCAAAGACCAGTGGATGGCGAAGGGCAGCGAGATCGGCGCGCAGTTCTACGAAGTGCTGGATTGTGTGTCACACACCAACTTTGCGACAACAGAAATCAAGTCTCCCGGCGAAGGTCCGGCACCGGACACCCTGGTGCTGGCATTCTCTGACTGCAAGGGTCCCGAGGATCCCGGCAAGTGGCCGGACTTGATGGGCGGCGTGGATGCCTGGGCGAAATACCAGGCCGAAACCGGCTATCACCAGGGCGGCTGGATGATGTTTCCTGTATACGGCGGCGGTGACTTCGACTTCGACTTCAAGTATGTCGCTGCATGGGACAATCACACCCAGAATGGTCAGGACTACCAGCGCTATGGCGACCAGCAGGACTGGGACAAAGAGGGCGAGCTCATCGCTGGACTCATGGATTGCGACGTTGCGCGCCTGTATGACGCAAAGGTCTGGCGTCGGCCCGCACAGGAGGACTGAGCATCGTTGGTGGCGGCGGTTTCGGCCGCCGCCGCCCGGCTTGTACGCAAACAAGAAAGGCCGCCCTGTGGGCGGCCTTCCGTGAGTGCAGTATCGAAAAACGGGTGGTCAGAGGATCGTGGAAGGTTGCTCCATAATCCGGCCAAGACCCAACGGTTCATTCGATAACCTTGCAATCTCACTAGACATGGATCACCTCCTTTAAGTAGTTTGCCCAGCGAAAGTATGTCTCGGATCATCCAGAAATCCAAGAAGAAATTCGCACAAAAACAAGGGTATAAAAGTATTACTTGATAAGTTATCCTGAACCGCTCCCTGGCCTGAACGCAGGCCCCGTCACGGCGGCCGAGCGGCTCATTTCCCTCGATAACCAGCTCGGTGTTGCCGTATTGGGCATCCTCGTCATGAACATTTACGCGTTCGCGATGCCTCTCGCGGCCTATTACAGCCTGTTGATCATGGGCGGCACCGACGCGTTGAACATGGGCGCCTGGTTTTTCACGCACCTTTTCTTCGATCAGAAATTCATGAGCATCTTCGCAATGCTTTATTGGGCCGGCATTATCTTGATGATGAATCGTGCCGAGAGTCGTGGCACAGCGATCGCTCCGATCTTCTGCCGATGAAGTGCATGGCTGATCGCTATCGGGCTGCTCCATGCTGCCGATAACAATGCTGATCAATTTTTCCAGCTCCTTCCACTGAATTTGGGCGTGCTGTCGAGTGAAGGCGGTATGCGTTTCTGCCAGAAGATGGTTTTGGTCGGTTACGGATCCGGGAGGGCGCTCTTCAACCGCTTTGCTGCCGTCGGGCGGATGGCTCTGTCGAACTACCTCACCCACTCGCTGATCATGACGAGCCTGTGCTACGGCTACGGCCCGGGTTTGGATTCCGGGGATCCACGCTACCTGCAGCAGGGTCTTGTCGTCGCCCTGATCGGCCTGCTGTTGCTCGTAAGTCCATGGTGGTTATACTATTTTCGATTCGGCCCCGCGGAGCGGCTGTGCCGCTCGCCGACCTATGGCCAAAGGCAGCCGATGCGCCGCCAGAAGTGTATACTCTGGCTCTTGCCTGCCGTGCGGCAACCGTATTCGAACAATCAAGAACCCGGGAGAGAGGACGTAATGGCACTCGCAGATCTCAAAAACGTACTGAATATCTTCGGCGGCTCGGACATCAGCGAAGACAAGCAGAACGAATTGTTCAAGGAAGTACTCCTGATGACCCTCGCGAGGGCGGCCGATGCGGACATCAATATCCAGGCAATCGAGGTCGAGCGTATTCAGGAAATCATCAAGCGGCACACCGGGGAAGATGTTAGTGCCGCGGACGTGCGCGTGGCAGCCCGCGCGGAGCTCTATGCGGAAGCCGGTTTGCGCAAGTACCTGTCCAAGGTGCAGAGCAAGATGAAAACGGAGCACCGGGCCGAGACGATCCAGGCGCTCGCGGACATATTCCGCAGCGACCATGTCGTAAGTCCCCTGGAAATCGATTTCTTCGACCGTGTCGCCGAATCGCTTGGGGCGACGCCCGCGCAGATCGCCGGGCTCGTTGCAGGCGACGTCGAAGAGAGCTGATTCACACGTCCCTATTCGCCGCCGGCCGCCGCCGTCGCCTGGACAAAAATGCGCTGCCGCTGGCTGTCAGTGCGCGCAGGTAGCGCACCGAGACGGCCGACCCAACTTCTCGGTACACGATGTACAGGCCGGAGGAAATAATGATCAGGGCGCCTGCAATCACCCAACGGTCGGGCACTTCGTCCCAGATCAGGTAACCTGCCACCGCACCGGCGACTAGCGCCGTGTACTCGAATGGCGCGAGCATGGATGGTGGCGCGCGCCGGTATCCGCCGACCAGGCCTATCCAGGCGATGACCGAACACACCCCGGCGGCAAGAAACAGCGTCCAGCCAACCGGGTCCGGCGCCTTCCAGTTTCCATCGACCGATAACAGACCCGAGATAATCATCGGTCCGGCGATTACGTACACGGAGAGACCGAAGGTTGACTCCGTATCTGCCAGCTTGCGTGCCGTAATCGCGAGGCACGCATAGCAGAAAGCCGCTAACAGAACGCTTATCGCGGCAGGCGAGAAGGTGCCGGTGCCGGGACGCAAAATTATCAGGACGCCGGCGAATCCCGCGACGACGGCGAGCCAGCGGCGCCAGCCTACATGTTCGCCAAGCAGTGGCACAGAGAGCGCCGTCATTATCAGGGGTGCCGTGAAGCCCAGCGTCAATGCGTCGATCAGCGGCATCCTGGACAGGCCGAAGAAGAAGCCGAACATCGCGCCGGACGCCAGCAGTGTTCGCAGAAAGTGCCATCCCCATCTCCGCGTGACGAGACTTTGCATTCCACCGAACTGGCGTGCAAGCAACAGGAACAGAACGATGCCGATAAGGCTGCGCAGAAAAACGAACTGCTCGAGGGGATAGGTTTCGAGAATCGCCTTGGCACAAAGATCGAGCCCGAGTCCGCCCATGACTCCGAAAAGTATCAATCCGATTGCAGCTCCGACCGAAGCGCTACGAGTTTCCTGAACCATGGATTAACAGATGTCCGCAATTCAACCTGCCTTGTCAACATATTCTCATGCGCTCCGCAGGGTTCCCAACAGTTCAGCTTCGATTCATGCGTCCGCGCGTTAAATGTAAACGTCGAATAACGAAACCGAGGACGGACCTATGAAGACGGCAAAGCTGGACAGAAAACCGGCAATCGCACTGACGATTGCAGCAGCGCTGCTGATCGCGATCTCGGCAACGTCGGCGGCCGCCGTCGTCGCAGATGATAGCGACAAGCGCATCACTCACTCGACGCATTTCAAGGGCGACGGCCGGGATAATTCCGTCATGGTCAAGGAATCCCGCGATGAGCACGAAACTCGCGTGTCGAATGGCGAGCGTCGTGAAAAGACGAAATCCGGCGCGCAGTCGAAGGCAGCATTCAACGACCCGACGTTATCGAATACGGACTTCTGGTTCTACCTGGCAGACGTCGAGCTCTACGGCGACAGCGACCGCGACGGCTACTACTCGGGCATCGACCTGCTGTTCGATGTCGATACCTATTATTCGGTGGTGGATATCTATGCGGTGGCTTACCTGAGCTATGAAGGCGGGCCCTGGGAGGAGTATGCCGTGACCGAGGACTTCACGATCTTCGGTTCATCCGGCACCGACGACTACGTCATCGTTACGGATCTGGTATCGGGATATCCGAGAGGCGACTACGACGTCCTCATCGAAGTGTTTGACGCCGATACCAGCGAATTCCTCGCGTACTTCGGCCCGGAGGACACCTCCGAGCTGGCCTTCCTGCCGCTGGAGGACATGGACCGGGATGCGCCGGCCACTGAAACGCGCATCACGGTCAACAGCGGAGGCGGCGGAGCAAGCGATGTGTTTCTGTTGATGTTGCTCGGAATCTCTACGGTCGCCTTCGGGCTGCGCCGCCTCAGGAATCGGTAACGGCGCCGGTAACGGCGGCGCTGCGACGGCGTGCGGTTCGCATGACCTTGCGGCCCCACGCCGCCAGCCTGTCGAAGTAGATATACAGGGCGGGTACCAGGAACAACGACACGACGGTGGAAAAAGCCAGTCCGCCGATGATGGCGCGGGCCATCGGATAGTAGGGAGGGCCGTCACCGCCAATCTGGGTGGTGCCGAGTGCCAGTGGTGCCAGGCCGACGATCGTCGTCGCGACGGTCATCAGGATCGGTCGCAGCCGGTCCCGGCCCGCTTCGACAATCGCATCGCTACGCGACAGTCCTTCGCCGCGCAGATTGTTGACGTGATCGACAAGTACAATGCCGTTGTTAACCACGACGCCGATGAGAATCATGATGCCGATCATGGCCATGAATGAAAATGTCGTTCCGGTCGCCGCAAAAAAAAGAAATACCCCGAAAATCGAGAAAAGGATCGAGCCGAGTATGATCGAAAACGGCAATAAGAGGGATTCGAACAAGGCGGCCATCACGAGGAAGATGCACGCGATCCCCAGCAGGATATTGGTAGCCATCATGGCCTGGGTTTCGTCCGTCCGTTCGAATCCGCGACCCTCCTTCCAGCTGTAACCCGGCGGCAACTCGATCTGGTCCATCAGGCTTTTGACGTCCGGCCTTATATCTTGCGCTGAAACCGTCCTCGAGGTTTCCGGAAAGAATGACGGCCGTCTGTCTGTCCGTGCGCCGGATCGTCGCTGGTGACTGTCCGACATGCAGCGAGGCAACGCTGCCGAGATTGATCCGGGTGCCTTCAGGCGTGAACAGGGGCAGGTCGGCAAGTTGATCGATACTCTGTTTATCGTTATCACGGAACGCGAGCCTGACTTCGATCTCGCCCGTTTCCCCGCGGAACTCCCTGAGGTTTTCGCCACGCATGGCGATGGCGATGGTCTGGGCAATGTCTGAGGCAGTCAGTCCGACCATGGCTGCGCGGTCTCTGTCTATCGTGACGCGTACTTCGTTTTCGCCTCCCTCGGCATCGGACCGAACATCTTTGAGTCCCTGGATGGAGGATAATGCTCGCCCGACCTCCACACCGAGTTCGTTCAATAATTCTGTCGAATCGCCGGAAATCTGCACGGCAAAACCATCGCCGCCGCCTTGCTGGTCGAACTGGAAACTCGGCTTGCCAATGGCGAGCGTCGGCATGTCCGCTTCGATGCGCTTGATGATCTCCTTCGTCGATAACGTGGCGTCTTCTTCTTCCGTCAGTAACAGGGCGGACTGTGCCTGACCCTGATCGTAGTAACTGTAGATCGAACGGATATTGAACTCATCCTGCCGCGCGAACAGGTAGTCCTCGATTCTCTCGACAGCGGCCTCCACGCGTTCAACGGGATGCTGGCCCTCGATGTGATAGGACATGTAAAGGCGCCGGCCCACGTCCTGTGGAAACATGTCGAACTTGACGAGTTGGAGCATCAGCGGCAGTACGCCGATGACGCAGGTGATGATGATGCCGAGACCCGTCCACCACGGGTGGCTGATGATCCAGCGAAGACTTTTTGTATAAGCTCGGATCAAGCGCGGGATCAGTGCGCCGCTATTCGGCGGTTTCGGCAGGCGAATGCGGGCCGCGAGCATGGGGACGAGCGTCTGCGCGATCAGGAGCGAGGCCAGCAACGCGACGATAATCGTTACCGCCACGTGCGTGAGGAACACCATGATGTCGTTTTTGGTGCCGACGATAATCGGCGCGAAGACGATGATGGTGGTCGCCGTACCGGCGATTACCGCTGTCCCGACCTCGCGCACACCTTTGAGTGTTGCGTTGAATGGCCTTTCCTTGTCCATTGCCCGTTGCCTGAAAATGCTTTCGGTCACAACGACCGCATTGTCGACGAGCATTCCGATGGCGAGCATTAGGCCCATCATCGACAGGATATTCAGAGAGAGGCCCGCAAAATACAGGGCACCCAGCGTGATCAACAGCGAGAACGGTACAGATGAGATGACGATCAACGTCGTGGATATCTGACGCAGGAAGAGATACAGGACAATAATAGCGAGCAGGCCGCCGAGCAGTCCGGCATTCAGCAAGTCGGAAAGAGACTTGCGAACGCTGTCCCCGGCATTATCCAGCGGAAAAATTTTTATCCCGCTCATCTGCGGCAATTTGCCGACTTCCTCCACTTCGGCGATTACGCGGTCGGTTACGTCGACGAGATTGGCGCCAGTCGCCTTGTTTATGGCCACGCCGATGGCATATTCGCGGTCGAGATGCCGGCCGTAATTCCTCTCCGGCGTGCGCAGCTCGATAAGTGCAATATCGCCGAGGCGCAGTCCGTCGGCCGAAACCACGAGATTGCGGATATCCTCGACCGAAACGAATTCCCCGCGCGGGCGCACGCTCAGCCGCTGGTCGCCGGCGGTGAGACGCCCAGCGTTAACCGCGAAATTGCTGCGCGTGAGCAGGTCGCGGAGGTCGGCCACGTCGATACCGTATGCCGCGATCATGTCGGCATTGAGAAGGATAAGTATTTCGCGAGGGTCCACGCCATGCAGTTCGACTCGGGAGACACCGTCGATGCGCTCGAGACGGCGTTTCAGCAGTCGGTCGAGCAGGTCGTAACTGTCGGACAGGTCGCGGTCACTCGAGATTCGCAGCTGCAGGACGGGCTGGTCGCCCAATGACCCGGTGAAGACAAAGACACGGCGGATGTCGTCAGGAAGTCGATGGCGGATGCCGTCGACCTTGGAGCGGGCCTCGATGCCTTTCGCCCCCATGTTCTGGTCCCAGTCGAACTGCAGGAAGATCTGCGCATCGTTTTCGGTGGAGGTAGAAGACATGCGCTCCACCCCCGACAGGGTCGCAAGCGCCTCTTCGACGGGGCGGGTTATCAGGCGTTCGATCTCTTCCGGCGAGGAACCTTCGTACGGGATCTGGATGAAGATCCCTGGGAATTCGATATCCGGGAATTTCTCCAGCGGCAACAAACGAGACGCGATCAGTCCGACCAGCGCTAGCGCAACGAACACGACCACTGTCGTTACGGGCCGCCGCAGCGCGATCTCCGTGTGTTTCATGACTGGCTCTGCGTTGCAGTCATTGCCACCGTTGCGGGCTGGCGCCTGCGGTCCAGTAACGAATAGACGACCGGTATTACGAGGAGTGTCAGTAAAGTCGAGACCAACAATCCGCCGATCACCGTAATCGCCATCGGCGTTCTTACTTCTGATCCTTCGCCAAAGCCCAGCGCCATCGGCAGCAAACCGAGCGCAGTAGTTAACGATGTCATCAGGATCGGCCGCAGCCTGGCAATGCCGGCTTCCATGATTGCATCGCCGCGATCTTTGCCTTGCGCGCGCAGCTGATTGATGAGGTCGACGAGAACGATGGCGTTATTGACGACGATACCGGCGAGCATGATGACACCAATGAATGCCACGATATTGATCGTCGTGCCGGTTACGAACAAGGCAAGCACCGCGCCCACCAGCGCGAGCGGAATCGTAAACAGGATCACGAACGGATGAACAAGGGATTCGAACTGCGACGCCATCACGAGGTATACGAGGAATATCGCGAGCGCCAGCGCAAACTGCATGGACGTAAACGACTCCTGCATCTCCTCGCTTTGCCCGGAGACGGTCGCGGTGATGCCCGAGGGCATCGGTATGCGGTCGATAATCCCGCCGGCTGCGGCGGCAGCCGCACCGAGGTCACCGAAAGCGACGTTCGCGGTGATGATTGCAACGCGCTCCTGCGCTACACGGCGAATTTCCGCAGGGCCGCGAGCGATTTCCACAGTTGCGACGGCTTCGAGAGTAACCGGTCTTTCCGATTCGGGGTTGACGATCAGCTGACGGATCTCGTCGATGCTGGACTGGCGCGTGTCAACGCTGCGTACCAGCACGTCGATCTTACGATCGCGCCAGGTATAGCGAGTGGCGACTTCGCCGCGCACACTGGCTACGACGCGATTCGCTATATCGCGCACCGCCAGCCCCAGCTTTGCCGCGCGCTCCTGGTCGAAGACGATTTGAATCTCGGGATTGCCGTTCTCAACGGTCGTTCTGATGTCCGCGAAACGGTCGTCGTTTGCCATCTGAGATACGACAGCCTGGCTCACGAGGGCGAGCCGCTCGAGATCGTAGCCCGCAATTTCTATTTGCAGGGGACTCGAAAAGCTCAGCAACGAAGGCCGCGAGAACTCGTACTGCACACCGGGAATACCGGACAGCTCCCGGCGCATCGCATCCATCGTCGAATTTTCGTCGTTGCGGCCGGACCCCGGCGCCAGGGCAACGCTCAGGGTGCCCGTGTTGTCACCGGCGTCGACGGGGTTTGCGTCGAGGCGATTGCCGGTGCCTGTCACTGAGTAATCGAGCCCAACCACGTCGATTTCCCGGGTAGCGCGCTGTGCGGCCTGGATAGCGCGGTCCGTGTCCGCCAGTGTTGCTCCCGGCGGCAGTCTCAGATCCACATTGAATTCGCCCTGCGACAGTTGCGGGATGAGTTCAGTGCCGAGACGTGGCACGAGGGCCATGCTGCTGGCAAATATCAGGGTCGCGGAGACGACGACTGCCGCCCGGTGATCAAGGGACCATCGCAGCAGCGCCGGATAGACCGCGGCAATCGCCCCATACAGCCGCTGGAAAAATTGCGTGGGCAGCCATAACAGTACCCAGAAGAACCATCGCACGGCGACAAACACCAAGCCGAATGCTCGGACGATCGCCGCAACAAAGCGCGTGAAACGTCCCGGGGACTCGTTCTCATTCTCGCCGGCGTACCGGCTACCTGCACCGAGCGACGACAGCATCGGGATGACCGTCAGGGCAACGATGAGCGAAAAAACCAGGGCGAATGTTACGGTCAGCGCCTGATCGCGGAAAAGCTGACCCGCTATACCCGAGATGAAGACCATCGGGAAGAAGACCGCGATCGTCGTTAGCGTGGCCGCGACGACGGCCGACGCGACTTCCGAGGTACCATTCTTGGCCGCCTCGATGATTCCCTCACCCTGTTCGCGCTTGCGCACGATGTTTTCGAGCACGACGATGGAATTGTCGACGAGCATGCCTACAGCAAGGGCAATACCGCCCAACGACATGATATTCAGCGAGACGTCATTGGTGTACATCAACAGGAACGTCCCGATGACCGAGATCGGGATCGCTATCCCGACGATCGTCGTCGAGCGCGAGTCGCGAAGAAAACCGTACAACACGATGATGGCAAAAATGCCGCCGACCAATGCCGCGTTCCTGACGTTATCGACGGCGGAGGAAATGAAGCGCGACTGGTCGTAGATCTTGACGAGTTCAATGTCGTCGGGCAGGGACTCTCGGACTCGATCCAGGCGCGCCTCGAGGCGGTTCGCGACCTGTACCGTGTTTGCATCGCCCTCCTTGTATATGGCGAGTTCGACCGACTCGCGGCCCCTGACGCGCGTAATGGCTTCGCGTTCCTTGTGGCCACGTTCTACCGTGGCGATGTCACGCAAGTAGACGGGACGACCGGCGACGTAGGCGACAATGGCGTCGCTGAATTCGGATACCGATTCGAACTCGTTAAGCGTGCGGACCAGGAATCGCTGGTCTCCTTCCTCAAGGCGCCCGCCGGAGAGGTTGACGTTTTCCGCCCGGATCCGCGCGGCCACCTCTTCGATGCCGATGCCGAGTTGCGAGAGTTTTTGCTGATCGACCTGGATCTGGATCTCGTCTTCGAGTCCACCGCTGACCTTGACAGCCGCGGTGCCTTCTTCAGCCTCCAGATCGGTCTTGATACGGTCCTCTGCGAGGCGGCGCAGCGATTTCAGGCGTGCTTCTGCGCCATCTGCCGCATCCGCAGAGTCCTTGTTCAGGAGCCCGAGGCGGATTATCGGTTCAGACGAAGGATCGAAGCGCAGCAGCAGGGGCCGGCTGGCCTCCAGCGGCAGGAACAGCAGGTCGAGCTTCTCGCGGACCTCGACTCCCGCAACGTCCATGTCGGTTCCCCACAGGAACTCCAGGGTTACGTCGGACTGTCCGGAGCGGGAAACCGAGCGAACCAGTCTGACGTTGCGGATGACCCCGACGGCTTCTTCGATTGGCTTGGTTACGAGGTTCTCGACTTCGATAGGTGCGGCGCCCGTGAGTTCGGTGCGAATGGTCACCGTCGGGTAGGAGACGTCGGGCAACAGGTTCAGATTGAGTCTCGACAGTGACACCATTCCGAACAGGCCCACCGCGACCATGAGCATCACGACGGTTACGCGACGTTCGGTTGCAATCTCAATCAGACGTCGCATCTACCGACCCCTGCTGTTCGTCGCCTTCCTCGTTCGCCTCGGCCGCGAGTTCCGCGTTTCCGGCCTGCTTGATAATGCTCACTCGCGAATCCTGTTTCAGACTGGCCTGACCGACGGTGACGACCTGCTCGCCGTCCTGGAGACCGCTGGTCACCTCGACCATGCCACGGTTGCTGTAACCGGTCTTTATCGTTTTCCTGACTGCGCGATCTTCTTCGACAACGAAGACGCTCGCCGTGCCCTGGTCTTCGATGATTGCACTGCGCGGTATCTGCAATGCACCTTCGTGTACGTCGTATATGACGCCAATTCGGCCGAACATGCCCGGCTTGATGCGCCGTTTCATGTCGACAATTTCAACCGTGATCTTGAATGTGCCCGTCTGGGGGTCTACGACGGGGCTCACGCGACTCACTGTCGCGGCAATCGGCTCGCCCGGCAGTGCGTCGATGTCGATGCCGACAGGCTGGCCCGGATCGATATGCCGGTATTCGCGCTCCGGCACATGCAGGTAGGCTACCAGCGGGGTCAGGCTTGTCACCTTGAACAATGCCTCTCCCACGCTGATGGTGTTGCCAAGCTTTACAAGCCGTTCGGCGATGACTCCGTCGATTGGTGCACGTATCTGCGTATAGTCGAGTTCCAGGCTGGCGAGATTGAACGCTGCCTCCAGGGCTTCCATTTCATACTTGATCTTCTCGAAATCGCCGTCGCTGATCAGCCCTTTGGCCTGCAGGTCTATGTTGCGCTCATAATCACGTTGCAGCTTGCGCAACTTCGCTTCGGATTCGTTCAATTCGAGTCGCAGCCGATCACCGTCAAGGCGGGCAAGCACCTGGCCCTTGCTTACGTCGTCGCCTTCCTCGATGAGCAACTCGCGAACCTCACCGTCGACCTTGGCGATGACATTTGCTTCCGCGAAGGCTTCGATCGGCGCGGTGCCCGTATACATGGCGAATACGTCACCGCGAACAGGTACGCTGGTTTCGACGGGTACCGGCGGGGTTTCTTCCTCGGTATCTTCGGCCTGTGAAGGCTGCTCGGACTGACAGGCGCCGAGGAGCAGGACGCCCAGCAGTGCTGCCGGCCCGGATCGGAATAGGCTCATAGAATCCTCCCTTGATGCCGCGCGGATTTTCTACGCACCGCTGGCGGCGAGACGCTGCTTGAGTCAGCCCGTGTAGCTTGCGCCAGGGTTGTTGCTGGCAAGCACCTTGCTGCCGTCGCGGAGGCTAGATTGTCCCGTCACGACGATTTCCTCGTCGCCGGCGAGGCCGTCGACCACTTCGACGAAATTGTCGGACTCGATTCCGACCTCGATCGTCCGGCGGATAACCGCGCCATTGGCTACCACGTAGACGGAGGCCTGATCATCTTCCTCGACAATAGCCTCTCGTGGGATCACGAGTGCGTCGATGTGCCGCTCGTAAGCGATCGAAAATCGGGCAAACATGCCCGGAGCGAGCTCGCCGGAGCCGTTATCGATAAACGCGGTAGCGCGAAACGTGCCGTTACGCATATCGATGGTCGGGCTGATTCGCTCGATCGTGGCGGCAAACGTCGTTTCAGGCATGGCGTCCACAGTCAGGGTCGCGAACTGCCCGGCGGCGAATTTGCCGAGTTCCGCCTGCGGTATCTGCAGGTAAGCAAGCAACTCGCTCGTATCTGTAATACGAAATGCTACGTCGGAAACGTTGATGCTCTGACCCAGCTTGATATCCCGCGACGAGACCACGCCATCGATCGGCGCCCGGATCCTGGAGTAGTCGAGATTCAGGCGCGCCAGCTTGTATGCGGCCTCGAGCGCTTCGAGATCGTATTTCAGGCCCTCGAACATTGACTCGCTGACCAGGCCGCGTGCGGCCAGGTCTGTATAGCGCTCGTATTCGCTGCGGACCTGATCGAGATTCGCTTTCGCCGACAGCATTTCCAGCCGCAGCCTTTCTCCGTCGAGTTCTGCGAGGACCTGGCCCTGTGAGACCCGGTCGCCTTCCTCGGCCAGCAGGCTGACCACTTCGCCGCCGACTTTAGCCACGGCGGGAGCGTCTGCATCGGACGCTATCGTGGTCGTCGCCTCGTAGGTCGCGAGAATATCGGCACGTGACGGCAGGGCCGTTTCCACCGGAATCGGCGTTGCTGCCTTGATCTCGCTATCGGGGGCGACGCTTGCTTCGCCCACTCCGCAGCCGGACGCCAGGGCGGCCGTGAGTGAGAGCATCAGCGTGGCAGTAGTGACGTGTCTGATAATCATTATGTTGGCCATCGATGTCAGTATCAGTGTTGTAGTGAAGTATAACACTATATTGGTATAACGCAATACCCTGCGCATGTTTTCTTTTCTGGGTGAAAATTCTTTAAAAACAAAAGACTAGCCCGGAATTCCGCAACAATCGTATTTAGGTTCTGTCTGTTAGATGCGGGAAACCGGGCTTTGGATGCAGGCGAGGCCTTGTTAATTACGGCGTTGCTGCTGTCGCCGATGAGCCTTCGTCACGCCGCCCGCGGCGTTCCGCCAGGCGCTGTGAGATGTTCGCCTGGGTCATCAGCAGGCTGGGTGTCAGGAGCAGCGTAAGTATCGTGGCGAAAGCCAGTCCGCCCGCGACCGACGATGCCAGTTGCGTCCACCACTGCGAACTCGGCGCACCGACCGAAATGTCGCGCCCGATGAGGTCGATGTTGACGCCGAGTACCATCGGCATCAGGCCGATGATTGTCGTTACCGTCGTCAGCAATACGGGACGAAGGCGAATCGCGCAGGTGCGCAAAACCGCATCATAGGCGTCGAGACCACGGTCGCGCAGTACGTTGTACGTGTCGATGAACACGATATTGTTGTTCACCACGATACCCGCGAGCGTGATGACACCAACGCTCGACATGATGACGCCGAAGGGCTTGTCCATAACGAGATGTCCGAGCAGGACGCCGCCCGTCGAAAATAGTACGGCAGTGAGTATCAGACCCGCCTGGTAAATGCTGTTGAACTGGGTGACGAGGATTATCGCCATGATCGCGAGAGCCATGAGCATCGCTCTTTCGAGGAACGCCATATCTTCTTCCTGGTCTTCGGTGCCACCGCGAAAAGCGGCGCTCACGCGCGGATCGAGTGCGAGCGCCGGCATCATCTCGCGAAGTTCCGCGACCACGTCGGATACGAGGTAGTTGCTGTCGACGTCCGCGTCGATGCTGATGGTGCGCTGCATGTCGATTCGCGTGATCGTGCTGACTTTCTGTGCCGGCAGGCGTTCGACGAAAGTACTGATCGGCACCAGGCCGTCTTTAGTCGGGATTCGCAGCTTGTCTATCTGCGAAAGGCTGCGGTATTGCTCCGGATAACGCACGCGGATGTCGATCTCGTCGTCACTGTCATCGGGGCGGTATTCGCCGATCTTGATCCCGTTAGTCACGAGTTGAACCATCGCGCCGACCAGGGAGATATCGGCGCCGAAACGGGCCGCCTCGGCGCGGTCGACGTCGATCTGCCATTCGATACCGGGCAGAGGGCGGCTGTCCTCGATGTTGGTGACCGCGGGGTGTTCCTCCATGATCACGCGAATATCCGCTATTGCCTCGTCCAGCAGGGCAGGGAATCGTGACGAAACCTCTATATGGATGGGCTTGCCGATGGGCGGACCCGGATCGGGCTTGCGGGTCTCTATCGCGATGCCCACGAGATCCGAAGTCTTGTTGCGGATCTCGGCGAGGATCTCGTCGGATTTGCGCCGCTGGTCCCAGTCGACGTAGTTAAGCGTCAGCGAGCCAATATGGTCGGACGCGGCATCATCGCCCCCGGCACCGACTTTCGCGTAGAGGTTTTCGATCTCGGGCATGCCGAGCACGCGGTTCTCGACCTGGCGGACCAGTTCGTCCATTTCATCGATCGAGAGGTCGCCGCGGGCACGAATATCGACCATACCGAAGGGCATTTCGACTTCCGGGAAGTATTCGACACCACGCCCGAGCGTGAAGAAGGCGGCGTAGACGGCCAGCAGTAACCCGGTGACGGCCGCAACATTACGCCAGGGACGTTTGAGCGTGCTTCTGAGCAGCCTGATATAGCGGCCCGTGAATCCCGTAATGCTGTCGAGATCGCCGGTTTCCGCCGCCGCGAGGTTGCGTTTCATCTCGGCGGTCGTGGCACCGGTCCTGCCGAATATGGAGCCGAGCGTTGGTACGAATATAAGCGCCATGATCAGCGAAGCTGCGAGCACGGCGATCAGCGTGATCGGCAGGTATTTCATGAACTCACCGGAGGTGCCGGGCCAGAGCGCCAGCGGCACGAAAGCAGCGAGCGTCGTGCAGGTCGACGCGATGATCGGCCAGGACATGCGGATCGCGGCGCGTGAGTAGGCGTCGAAACGGCTCTCGCCCTCGGCCATGCGCCTGTCCGCCATTTCCGTTACGACGATTGCGCCGTCGACGAGCATGCCGACAGCCATGATCAGTGCGAATAGCACCATCATGTTGATCGTGATGCCGAACGAACCGATAAGCAGTATGCCCATCAGGAAAGAACCGGGAATTGCGACGCCGACCAGCAGCGCGGTTCGAATGCCAAGGATGCCGATAATGACGATGAACACCAACAGTACCGCCGCGAGCACGCTGTTCTGCAGCTCGGTCAGCATGTCGTTCACGTCTTTGGATTTATCCCGCGAGACGATGACCTCGATTTCGGCCGGCCAGTACGCCTGTTCCTCCGCAATTAGCGCCTTGATCTCCTCGATCGTTTCGATCACGTTTGCGCGCGCACGCTGCACGACCTCGATGGCCACGGCCGGTTTGCCGTTCAGGCGCGCATAGCTCTCGGCATCCTTGTAGGTCCGGCGTACCTGGGCGATGTCCCTGAAGTGAACGACGCGATCGCCCACGGCCTTGATGGGCATGTCGAGAACATCGCCCGGGCTTTCGAATACGCCCGGGACCTTGACCGGAAAACGCCCTTCGTCAGACTGCAGCGCGCCGGCCGCGACAAGCCGGTTATTCAGCGTAACGAAGTTGATGATCTGTGCCTGGTCGAGTCCGTAGCTTTCCATCGCGAGGGGGTCCACGATGACTTCCATCAGCTCTTCGCGAACGCCGACCAGGTTGACTTCGAGGACGCCGGCGAGACCTTCGAGTTCTTCCTCGAGGTCCCTGGCGATGGTAAAAAGCGTTCGCTCAGGCACGTTCCCCGCCAGGTTCAGAACCAGCATGGGATCGAATCGGGACATCTTGACTTCGTTGACGGTCGGCTCGTCGGTTTCGTTCGGCAGCTTGGCCTTGGCCATGTCGACTTTTTCGCGCACATCCGCGAGCGCCTTGTCGGTGCCGATACCTGCGTCGAACTCGATGAGAACATTGGCGCCGCCCTCGTAGGCGTTCGCCGTCATTTCCTTGATGCCCTCGATCGTACGCAGCTCCTGCTCCATGGGCCGAACGAGGAGGCGTTCGCCGTCTTCCGGCGAGATGCCGTCATGCGTGATGTGGACATAGATCATCGGGATTTCGATGTCCGGCTCCGCCTCCTTGGGGATCGTCATGTAGGCGATCACGCCGGCGAGCAGCACGACCGCCAGCGACAGCAACACGGTCCGCGACCGCGACATCGCCGTCTCAATGATCTGCATCGACTAGTCCTCGCCGTCCGACTTGATCGCAACGGCGGTCTCGATATCGCCCTCGGGAACGGCATTCACCAGCGTCCCTGGCACAACGAAGCCCTGACCCACCGTGATGATGGTCGCAAGTTTCGGCAGCCCTGCGACCCAGACGCCCTCGTTCGTCGACAGCGCCACGTCCGCAACGACAAACTCGACCTCACGCTCCTCGTTGATGATCTTCACGCCGATGTTGCCCGCATCGTCGAGCGTCAGTAATGACGGCGAGATGCGATGCGCGAGGACATGCTCCGCTGGCACTCGTAGTTCGGCGGTGCCGCCCGCACGCAGCTTGCCGTCGCCGTTGTCCAACTCCAGCTCCACGGTGTACGTGCGCGTCGCTTCATCGGCGACGGGGGCGACGTAACGGATGGTGCCGTGAACGGTCTCTCCCGTGGCGAGCTGCGCTTGCGCAGACTGCCCGGTTTGCACGTAACCAGCGTCGAACTCGGAGACGTTCGCGGTCACGATGATCATGCGGTTGTCCACGAATCGCGCGATCGGATCACCCGATTTGACGAAGTCACCCACTTCCACGTGGCGCTCCTGCAGGGCGCCGTCGAATGGTGCACGAATCGTCATGTACTCGAGGTCGAGCTGCGCCCGCTTTAGTTCGGCCCTGGCGGATTCGAGCTGTGCAATGGCCTCCTGCAGCTGCGCCTCGGAAACGTAGCTTTGTCCCTTGAGCTTCAGACGGCCCTCGTATTCGACCTCGCGCTGCCGTACGGTGGCTTCCGCCTGGGCAAGCCGAGCGTTACGGTCGCGTTCGTCCAGCCGCACGATCATGGCATTGCGATCGACGTTCGCACCGCGTTTCACGCCTATGTATTCCACGCGACCATCGGTTTCGGCAGCGAGATCCACAACGCGAGCCGGAGCGGTTTCACCATTGACGACAATGGTGCGCATTATTTCTTCGGCGGACTGGGTACGCACGCGCACGCTCGACTGCTGTGCGGGGGGCGCTGTCGTGACAACCCTGGTCGATGCCTCCTCCGGCGACTTGTTACCGAACTGACCCGATGCGAGCCACAGCGTTACGAGCACGGCGATACCGGCCGAGATCATCCACGAACGAAATTTCTTCAGTTTGCCCAAATCCATCTTTTTAGAACCTTGATCTTTGAAAACGCATAGCTCTGGCGCCACTAGCCGATGGCCGTCTTGTTCCCCGTGCCCGTTTTGTCGAAAAGCTTGTCCCTGTTTTCTTCGACGTATTCGCGCATGGTCTTCATCATCGTCTGGCCGAAACCGAGTACGAATCGTGCACCTGGCGGCCAATCATCCATGCTGGTTGTTTCGAATTCTCTGAACAGCTGCAGGTAGTCCGTCATTTCTTTGACACGATTATCGAGCACGGTTTCAATCTGCTCGCGCGACATGAGATGCGCGAAGCACATCGTTGCGAGGAATTCGGAACGCACTTTGTGCGACGGGCAGGGGTTCTCGAGCGCCGCGAGCAGGTGGTCCCGGCCGGCTGCGGTAATGGTGTAAACCTTGCGGTCCGGCTTGCCTTCCTGCGGTACATGCCTGCACTCGACCATGCCGTCCCGGGCCAGGGCGTTGAGTGCCGGGTAAATCGAGCCGTAGCCGGCAGCGAAAAAGTGGCTGAACGACGACTCGAATTCCTTTTTCAGGTCATAGCCCGAGGCTTCGCCATCCGTGAGCATGCCGAGACAGACGGTTTTTACATCCATTACGCTTTCTTCCGGCGACCTGTGTCGACCATATATCGGGGCGATGTATTATATTACTTCGATATATAAAGTCCAGCGTGCAAACGTAACGAGATGTCTCAACAAAAAGAGCCATTATTATCAATTAGTTATAAAGTTATCGCCCGAAAAATACGGTCAACCGTCCGGAAAATCAGCGGCTGGATGCGCATCCCGGCGCCGGAACTACTGGAAATACTGCGCCATGAAAGGCGTCAGCAAGCGGTCCTCGGGGTCCAGCTGGCGGCGGATCTTGCGGAAGAAGTCGAGCCGGGTACCGTAGACCTGGCGCGCGTAATCAGCGCGCAGCGAGCGCGTCTGGCTGAACAACGGCACGCCGGCCCAGTGCTCCGCAAAGTCGGCGAGGTCGATGACGAAATCTTCCCAGCCGTTTACCTGGGTCGACGAGGTCTGTAAGGCAATCATCGGTTCGTCGAAAGACGGCGAGAGGAGCGCGGACCGATCGCGGTGAACGTAGTAGCCGACAGCGGGCATGTCGCAGCGATAACGTGAATTCGCATAGCTCTGCTGGCAGAACTGCCGGTACGCCCGGGCAACCACCGAGAAATCGGCGGCCGGAAAACACCAGGTCGTGTACAGCAGGTTCCGCGTGCGACTGAAGTTGCGACCGGATGAACCCGCGAGCGTGTTGTTTCCTGTCGTGACGAAGCGGCCGTTTACGATGCCCTGCGTCGCTTCGCTTACCGTGTCGATGACCTGGTAGCGAATCGAGTGCAATGGCAGCAGACGGTTGAAGGACTTGAACAGGTTGGGTAGTACCGTGCTCTCGCCCCAGTCCTTGATCTTCCAGGGCGTCTTGAAGGTATGGCCGGCCGACTCCGAGTAACGCCGCAGGTCGAGATAGACACGATCGCGGTAGGGAAGCAGGTAGAATTTGAAGCCCACTTCGTTGTTTGAAAGCGTATCGACCACCGAGCAAAAGTCATCGATCGCCAGCTTGCGGTGGCTTACCGTGAAATTGGCAATCGGCTGGACCCTGAGCGTTGCTTCGACGATGACGCCAAGCAAACCGTAACTCGAGCGAACGGCACCCAACAGGTCTTTCTGGCCGGCGCTCACCTTCATCAGTTTCCCGTCGGCCATGACCAGCTTTGCGCTGATAACCCGGCTGGCGAGACACGCGGAGCGTTGCCCGATTCCGGGTCCCATGCTGGGTGCAGCGATGGCGCCGCCAAGCGTGCGCCCGGTGAGTTCGTGTGCTCCCACAAGCTCGAGCCCGTGTTCCGCGAGCGCCTCCACGAGTCGATAGACGCGAACCCCGGCCTGAGCGGTGACGGTGTTGTTGAACGTGTCGATATTCAGAATGTTGTCGAGCCCGGCGACACTGATAATGGTGCCCGCGGGTGTCGTGTTGCAGTCGGTGCAGGCGGAACCCGCGCCGGCCGGCCGTATCGGTGCAGCGGTGCGAGCGGCACGATCCATGAGCCGGATCAATTCGCGGATGTTGTTGATCGTGTATTCGACGCTTCCACTTTTTACCGGACGCACGAAGCGTCCTGTATTGCGAAGTCTGGCTGCAGTCATGTTCGTCTCCGGCAAAAGAAATTCGAGTGCCAAAGACAAAGCAGCAGCGTATCGGGAAAGCCAGCCGACGAGAAAGGCGTGAGCAAAACAGAACTCGTGTTGGCAGCCCCGCTGTCCTAGGTATCACCCGTAGACCGGAAACTTTGCGACCCTGGCTTTCGCCAAGTGTGCCTTTGTCAAACGAAGCAGCATCGTCGCACGCGGCTGCAAAAGCTGTCAACGAACACGGGATGCGCTGAAATATATTGTCAAATCGACTTACGTTGGTGCGTGCGGCAGATCCTGGTCAAGACGCTGACTCAGCGGCGCCGACGGGGTTTGACAATCCCCGATGCCGGAACCATTATCCCTTACCGACTTTTCACCTACTGCGAACCACAACACGAACATAGTGCCCGAAACACCGGGCGCCCAGGAGCGAGGGAAATTTCATGAATAAACTAGTGGCAATTGCCGCGGCCGTGCTCATTACCGGCTGCGCATCGCAGGAACCGGCCGTTCAGACAGGGCCTACCGCAGAGACGACATTCGACGGACTCGTGCGCATCGATAATTCCCGATTCGCGGGCGCGTGGATCGATCCGGAAATCGATCTGACGCAATACACCAAGATCATTCCGGGTGGAGCAGCATTTGAATTCCGCAACGTGCAGAAAACGTCGGCTATGGCGGCACGCCGTAGCAACGAGCGCGAGTTCTGGATCAGTGACGCGAACAAGCAACGTCTGACCGACACGGTCTCGGAAGTCTTCACCGAGGAGCTGCAGAAGAGCGAGCACTTCACGTTAGCGGATGAGTCCGGCCCCGATACCTTGATCATCAATGGCGCGCTGCACGACATCGTATCGAGAGTCCCGCCAGAGGATGTGGGTCGATCCGAGATCTATCTGAGATCGTTGGGCGAAGCAACGCTGATCATCGAGCTTCGCGATTCACTGAGTAACGAGGTCATCTACCGTGCCGTCGAGCGGCGGTCCGTAGAGCAACCGGGTGGTCAGATGATCCACGCGAATAAGGCCACAAGCTGGGCCGAGGTGCGTCGTTGGGCGCGTCGCTGGGCGGTTCGCTTGCGCGAAGGTCTCGATTCGGTACACCAGTAACCTTCGACAACCCTCGATTTATTGAAACAACAGAAAGCCCGGGAAAGTTCCCGGGCTTTTTTGTGGAGATCGGTGCATCTTTTAGGCGCATTCGGGCGGCGTGGGTAATAATGTCGCCATGGGGATGTTCGAGACACTGGTAGGAAGCCGGGTTCCACAAAAATACCGCAAGTATTTCGACCTTCCCGAGCGCCGCGACTCGCAGAAGTTCACAAACACTGCGGATACCCTTCTCGGATCAGCCGCGAAGGCATGGCTGGCGGATAATGAGGGACCTTGCGGCGTCTACAGGCTGCAGCTCGGCATCGATGCGCTCTGTCTGCGCGTCGGTCTGTTAGAAAAAGCCGAGCGGAGCATCGATATCCAGAGTTACCTGATCCGCGATGACCTGAGTGGCAATCTGATCGCGCTCAAGCTGATCGAGGCTGCAAATCGCGGTGTTCGGGTGCGACTGCTCATGGACGACGCCCTGACCGAGCCCATCGATGCGGGCCTCCTGAGCCTGAACGACCACATCAACATCGAGGTTCGCGTATTCAATCCCTTTCCGCGGCGCCGCTCCCGGCTGATCAGCTTTATCGCGAACTTCAATATCTTGAACCGGCGCATGCACAACAAGTCGTTTACCGTCGACAACCAGGTGACCATCGTCGGCGGGCGAAATCTCGCGGATGAGTATTACCAGACCAGCGTAACGAGCGAGTTTCTCGACGAGGATATCGCCGCGATCGGTCCCGTGGTCGACGATGTCTCGAATGGGTTCGATGAATACTGGAATACCAAGGAAGCCATACCGATCAGCGTCTTCGACAAGTACGTTCCGCACCAGGCGCTCAACGAGACGATCGAGGCCGGGCAACGCCATCTCGAGAAACAGAGGGACAGCCCCGTGATACGTGGGCTCAACGAACACCTGGTCCGCGAGCTCGTCGATGGTGTGTTGCCATGGGTCTCGGCAAAGACCGAATTGGTGCTCGATCATCCGGACAAGGTGCGCGGGCTCGTTCGCCGGCAGATCGGCGAAGTTACCCAGCGACTGATACAGATGGTCTCATCGGCCACCGAAGAGGTAATCGTCGTTTCACCCTATTTCGTCCCGCAACGCGAAGGTGTGGATTTCTTCGGCGCGCTCGCCAAGAAAGGCGTACGCGTCGTCATATTGACGAATTCGCTTGCGTCCACGAACCACTCGAGCGTACATGCGGTTTATGCACGCTATCGCAAGCCGTTGCTGCGCCACGGCGTTGAGCTGTACGAGTTACGTCCGATCGAGGACGGCAGCATGGTTGGCGACGCGGATAGCGCCAGGCTGACGCTGCATTCGAAGGTTGCGATTGTCGATCGGCTCAGTGCCTTCGTTGGTTCGTTCAATCTCGATCCGCGCTCGCTCTACATCAATACCGAGCTCGGCATGGTCGTCGAGTCCGGCGACATCGCCGGGGCGATGGCATCGTCCGGCCTCGAATCACTGGGGGCGGTGGCGTACCGGCTGCAACTGAATCGAAGGGGGCGCCTGAACTGGCACTACAACAGCCAAGGCGAAATCCTTGTCGCTCGAACCGAGCCTGACACCAGCCTGTGGCGCCGGATACTCACACGGCTGATGGGCCTGCTGCCGATCGAAGAACAGATGTAGTTATTCGGCGTCTTCGACCAGGCATTCCTGCAGCTCGTTTGCATAGCGCTCCTCGCGCACAGCACCGCGCTGCATGGTTATCTGGTAGCCGACGTAGTATTTGAATACGTTACTGACGTAGGTAACCGTCTCCCTGCCGATTCTGCGTGCAGCGATGATCTCAACGTTGTCGAACCAGCGGTTGGGATCGTAACCGTTCTCGGCCGCTTCCAGCCGGTAGCGGTTGATCTTGGCCGGGCCGGCATTGTAGGCGGCCAGGCTGAAGATCCACTGGTTCAGGTCACCGAACTTCTCATCTGAAAAATACCGATCCGCGATGAAGCGCATGTACTTTGCGCCGGCATGTACGTTGCCGTCGACCGTGGTAATGTCGTCGATGCCGACGTTCTTGTCCGCTGCGGTCGACGGCTTTATCTGCATGATGCCGATGGCCCCCGCAGGGCTCCTTCGGTCCTGGCGCAACCCGGACTCCTGGAAAGCTTGTGCCGCGAGCATCAGCCAGTCGAAATCGAATTTCTCGCCGTATTCCTGAAACACGCCGATCAATTCCTGCATCTTCTGTAACGATTTGCCTGTGTGGGAACAGCGAACGCGTGATGCGTTGGACAGGTAACGGTTGTACGTATCGTTTCCAACAAGCGTCCCCTTGCCGTACTTTTTCAGGAAGCCTTTGATGATTCCCGCAAATTGCGGATTGTCCTTGCGCATCGCCCAGGCTATCGAGCCCCCTTCGTTCACGACGAGGTCGTCGCGCACAACGATGTTGGGAAACACGGTCGCCCAGAATTCCGCCTTGTAATCGTCCATGACGGTCATTTCGATCATTCCGCCGTTTACCATCTCGAGCAGGTCCTCTGCTTCCAGTATCTCGTCCGCGAGATGGATAGCGGGTGGCTCGAGCCCGCGGGACCCGAAATCTGCGATCAGGGCCTGCATGTGCTCGAAGTAACTGCTGGACTCGCGAATGACAATCTCCTTTCCCGCCAGGTCGTCCAGAGTATCGATCGGGGGCGCGCCGGGACCGGTGACGATGACTTCGTCGATATCCCGAAGCATTGGCCGCGCGAAGCTGGCCAGCGCGGATCGCTCAGGCGTGATCGTCAGGTCGCCGGCGGCCAGGTCGGCATGCCCGTCGAGCAAAGCGGGGATGAGCTGGTCACGGCTGACGGGGATCACCACCACGTAGACCTTGATGTTGCGCCGGCCCAGTTCATTGTTTACGTAGGATTCAAGACGCTGCAGCAGGTCGTAAGTAGCCCCCTTGGGCAGGCCATTGACGTAATAGAACTGGTAGCCGCCGAAAGGCACGACGGCGCGAACGATGCGGCGTTCAACCATTCCGTCGAAGTCGCCGAGCCAGGGTTCCCAGATTACGCGGAAAGGCATCGGGAGAATGTCACCGGCAGACACGTTCTCGTCGAGCGCCAGGTACCCCGGCACGGGGGCCGCATCCGTGTCCGATGCGGCAGCGTCCTCCCCGGATTCGTCGGTCAAGGCCGGATCCGGCGGGTCGCCGTCGGCAGCCGACCCCTGCGGGGGCTGTTCGCCGCCGCATGCCGCGATCCAGGTCAGGGCGAGCAGGACTGCAATCTGGATTTTCATGGTCAACCGGTAGAGACGGTGGATAGTCGAATTCTCGCAGCTGTTCGTTCCGGAAACCAGAACTCGCCGACCGGCCGGTTGCCATTCAGGGTGCTTGACGTCCGTAATGCCTGCAGCTGAGACTGTGCAGATGAGTGAGCTGGATTACAGAGGCGTGGCGGCGGCTGCGAGGGAAGCATCGGCGAGGGTTGCGGACCTGGTTCGAGAAACACCCCTCGACTATTCATATCGATTCAGCGCCGAGACGGGCGCCGAGGTGTACTTCAAGCTCGAAAATCTTCAATACACGGGCTCGTTCAAGCTGCGCGGTGCAGCGAATCGCGTCGCGACGCTGACGCCGGAGCAAAAGAAGGCCGGGTGTGTGACGGCGTCCAGCGGCAATCATGGTGCGGCCGTCGCGTACGCCATGGGAAAGCTGGGTATCAACGGCGTCATATTCGTGCCCGAGCAGACCTCGAGTGCGAAAGTCGATGCAATAAGGAGTTACGGCGGCGATGTCCGGTTTTTCGGCACTGACGGCCTCGATACCGAGCTGCATGCCCGCGACTACGCCGATGAGCACGGCATGTTCTACCTGTCGCCTTACAACGACCCAGAGGTCATCGCGGGACAGGGCACTTGCGGTATCGAAATAGCGGCTCTGATGCCGCAGGTCGATGTGCTGTATGTTGCGGTCGGCGGTGGCGGGCTCGTCAGCGGCGTTGCCAGCGTGCTCAAGTCCGCTCAACCAGCGATCCGTATCGTGGGCTGTCAGCCCGAGGCATCGGCCGTCATGGCACACTCGGTCGAGGCCGGCCGGATCATCGATGAAACCAGCCGGCCAACCCTGTCGGACGGCACCGCGGGAGGCATAGAACAGGACGCGATCACGTTCGGCCTGTGCGAGACGCTGGTCGACGAGTTCGCACTCGTCAGCGAGGCCGAAATAGGCGCGGCGATGTGCCGGTTCATCGACTTTGAACATCAGCTCATCGAGGGCGCCGCGGGCGTCGCGCTGGCTGCCATGTTGGCGCAAAAAGACGCTATTGCCGGGCTGAAAGTGGTGGTCCTGATCTGCGGTGGCAACGTCAGCCGCGATACCCTGAAGCGTGTCCTTTAGTTGACCGGACGGTCGCGTGCCGCGCGATGAATTGCTGCGCTATAGCCGGCGTACTACGCTTCAGGCGTCGTTTTTTTGAACCGGGGGGCGAAACAGCCCTCAAACCTCGAGGAAACCCAAAGAAAAACCGAAGTCAGGGATCCGCCATGCATCATTCTGTCGTCTTCGTCATCTCGATCATGTCTGTCATCGTGGCCGGCACGGCAGCCGCCGATGTCACGGCATTCGTTAACGTCAACGTGCTTCCGATGTCGGCGGAGAGGATCATCGCGCAGCAGACCGTCATTGTTCGAGACGGCGTTATTGGCACGATCGGCAACGTTGACGAAGTGCCCGTGCCGGAAGATGCGCGGGTGGTCGACGGTACCGATCGATTTCTCATACCCGGATTGGCCGAGATGCACGCTCACGTG
>Ga0224503_10000079_pt1 | contig 25510 bp, 19 predicted proteins | sample SF_Oct11_sed_USG_2_FD_169106 | JGI IMG/M metagenome (GOLD analysis project Ga0224503, IMG submission 169106) | Sediment microbial communities from San Francisco Bay, California, United States - SF_Oct11_sed_USGS_21 | ecosystem: Environmental > Aquatic > Marine > Sediment | place: USA...
AATATTGATTCATAATATAAGAGGATATGAGGGGTCAAGATTTTATCTTGATTACATCAGAAGTTGGACTGTTTATATTTGTTAAATCGCTCCATGGATAATGTTTTTTTAAAAACAGTGTGAACTCGTGGTTAAAGGATCGTAAAGAAAGAACGGATTTCAATATAAAAACAATGGGTTCAACTTAGAATAAACACTTCCTTACTGTTGAAATGTTTCGGTAATCGCCTGTTCTTTCTAACGATCCCTAAACCACTCAAACAGCACACGCTTTTTAAAAAAAACATTATCTATTCCGCTCTCAGAGGGGCAGGCTCAAAAAAATGGGGCATACCGGATACTTGTCCGCACCTGAAATTGCCCTAATTTTGCAAGATTGGATAAACATAATGGCGATTGACAACCTGATTTGCCTTTGGTATTTCAGTTTTAATGGTTACCGTAACCGGAAGGCTTCCATATGTTGGCCTCCGGCTCCCCTTGCATCCCGTAAGGCTTACAGGCCGGAGGGGAGAGCGGTCTTAATAAGTTCCATGCACAATTATAGCTTTTCGATACATCCCCTGTAAAAAGGGAATTCCTATCAATTGTTGCGGGTTTTGCTGGCACAAATGGCCGGTCACCCGCATTATTTTATCCTTTCTGTGAAAACACGGACAGTCAAACGCTCCACCCTGAGCGATTTTCGCAAGGAGATCGAAACTGACTGTTTTGGGAAGGGCTTGGGATAACAACTTGCCGGATAAAAAGCACATTATGCAAAAGATACGGCCAACATCTCTGGTTCTAATGCTTATTTTTTGTCTGTTGCTGGTGATCGGTATCAATCTGGGTGAAGTCCAGGTGGTTCTGGAAAAAGCAACGAGAATTTGCTTGAGCTGCATTGGAATCGGGTAAACGTACGCACGCTCAAAATCCAAGGGTAAAGATGGACTTAAGACGTTGGATTCAAACGCTCGCGGTTTTTTTGAGCAATGCCAACTGGCGGTTTCCGTTTACGCGGAACCTGTATAAGGGAGACCTGAAAGCGGTTTGCGCCCCGGGCCTCAACTGTTATTCCTGCCCGGCCGCCACCAGCGCTTGCCCGCTGGGGGCCGTGCAGACCTTTATGGCCACTGCCAGGCCCAATTTCGAGACCGGCCGTTTTCACCTGGGCCTTTACGTAATCGGCATGCTGGGACTGATCGGAAGCCTGGTTGGGCGCATGCCTTGCGCCTGGCTGTGTCCCTTTGGTTTGATGCAGGAATTAATCCACAAAATTCCATCCCCTAAATTCGAAATCCCCCGGTTCTTGACCTATTTCAAATACATGTTTTTGGCCCTGTTCGTAGTAATCTTACCTTTGGCAGTGGCCGATGAGTTCGGATACGGGATGACATGGTTTTGCAAATACGTCTGTCCGGCCGGGACCCTGGAGGCAGGGTTGCCGATGATGCTGCTGAAGCCTGAACTGCAGGAGGTGATCGGGTGGTTGTTTTACAGCAAGGTTATCATCCTGATCGGCTTTCTCGTTTGGATGGTGGTGAGCCGGCGCCCTTTCTGCCGGGTAGCGTGTCCGCTGGGTGCGATCTACTCATTTTTTAACCGTTACAGCGTCTTCAGGCTGACCTACGATCCTGAGAGATGCACCCACTGCCAGTCCTGCTATCACGGTTGCCCGATGGGCGTGAAGTTTTATGAGGGTTCCAACCAGAAGGATTGTATCCGCTGTTTGAAATGCCTTCAGCAGTCGTGTAAATTCGGTGCGATTTCCTATGAGGTTGCTGGTCAGAGAACAACACCGGTTCCGCTCAAGGTTAAAAGCGGGCCATAACCCCATTGGCCCTTTCAGGGTAACTCGAACAGTTCTTTGATTTTTCGATCCAGATCTTTATGCGATCGCTTCCCGGGAAGTTTTTCAACAACCTGACCATTCTTGATGAAAAAAATCATCGGGATAGCATAGATATCGTATTCACGGGCCATGTCGACGCCGACCCAGTAGACCGGAAAGTTCACATGCAGTTTGTCTAAGATCGGTTGCATGGCTTGCGGCCCATTGGCATCCAGACTGATGCCGACCATTTTCAAACCCTGATCCTTGTATTTGTCGAACAGCTTAACCAACGTCGGCAGTTCCTTGCGACAAGGGCCACACCAGGCTGCCATGGCGACGATCATGCTCTGGTTGTTGGGGTCTTGCATCAATCGGTCGAGCCCGGCCTTGTCCATTTTTTCAACGACGATTTTGCCTTCGGCCGCCAGGGCAGGCGTATTCAGTAAAAGCATAAGCGCCAAAACTGTTCCCATAATCCGCGTAAGATATTTAAACATGAGGCGTTACTCCACAGGGTTCAATAGGTTCATGTAGTGCTGCATGACCGTGATTTGATCCGTCAGAAATCCCATGGCCAGAATCTGATGTCCGATGATATCATAATCATTTTGAAAATCCAATGTAAAGTCGTTCAACTCAATCTTGATAAATGCATTCATGACACCAGTCTCAGCGGTTTCTGCGAAGGTGTTTTTCATTGATCTGTCTTTGAACGGCATCGGGGTCTCCGAAATAAATGCAGTGCGCCAGACAAACATTGTCGGCACAAGCGGGGATAAGTCCGTTGTCCACCCGGTGATGACAAAGGTTACACTTCTTTGCCACGTCTTTTTGTGGATCAAAGGAAATGGCATGATAAGGGCAGGCATCCATACAAAGCCGGCAGCCGGTGCACGCTTCCTCGTCTAATACCACAATACCGTCATCCCTTTGTGCAATGGCCTGTTCAGGGCAACTGTCCACACATGGGGGTTCATCGCAGTGCATGCAGACATTCGACTGAAATATGACATCCGTTTTATCGTCAACGGCGCTGAAACCCCCTTCAAAGACGTCGATCAATTTGACCCCTTCAGGCGCGTCATTTTCCTGCTTGCAGGCCACTTCGCAGGTTTTGCATCCCCAGCAGGATATGTGGTCTATGATCAGTGCGTATTTCTTCATTGCCGGTCTCCTTCACGATTTTTCGGGATATATCTTGCACAGGAGTGTTCTAACGTTGGTGGCGCCCATGGCCGGGTCGCAGGTGTCATAGGCATTATCCGTCAGAATATTGATGTTGGATTCGTCCCAGCCGTGGCGCGGATCTTTCTTTTCGGGAAACCACCAGCCGTGTTCCGCCGAAACGATTCTCGGGTCCATGCCGGCGAAAAGTTTCGCCCGCTGTCTGACCTTGCCCCGGGGCGATTCAATGACGACCCAATCTCCTTCTTCGATGCCCTCTTTTTCGGCGGTTTCGGGGTGTATCTCAACCATTGGATCCCTGTGGAGCTCTCTGAGCCAGGGCAACTGGCGGTTTTCGCTGTGAAAAAAGCCGGGCTGTCTCCTTCCCGTGATCAGGATATATGGATAATCTTTGAACAACTCCGGCCTACTGTAAGGGCTTTCAGGGGGCTCTCGAAACTGTGGAAGGGGATCATAATTCCATTTTTCCAACAGCGTGGAATAGAGTTCGAACTTTTTGGTGGGGGTGGAAAAGCCGTGTTCTTTGTATTTTTCGTACGTCAACTCCCCCCGGATGTGTTCCATGGTTTTAAATTCCTGCCAGGTGATACCCATGGGTTCAAGGATGTAATCGAGTCCGCCCTCAAAGGTGTCCCACCAGTGTTCGCCCTGACCCACCCGGTGGGCAAGGTCGTTGAGCATCTCATGATCGGATCGGCACTCTCCGATCTGGACCACTTTTCGTCGGGGAAGGATATACCCGTGTCGCTTCCAGAAATCACCGATATAGTCCATCTCCAGCCAGGTCGCCGCCGGTAAAACAAGATCGGCCAGTTCGGCGGTGGGCGTCAAAAAGAAGTCGGAGACGACCATGAATTCCGTTTTTTCAAGGGCCCGGTAAACCTGCCTGGCATTGGCGCGGGTGATGACCGGGTTTGAGCTGATCAAAAACATCATTTTTACAGGATAAGGGGTCTCGTCAAGGATGGCATCCCAGACGCATTTGGGATTGATAATGGCAAAGTTTCCTGCCAGGCGAAACCGGTTCCCGCCCAGTCGTTTTTCAGCCTGTTCTTTGGGGAGCATTTTGTGGGCGCCGAATTGGCTCACATTTCTGATCTTGGGCGGTTTGAACAGGACCTGGCCCCCGCGCACATCGATATTTCCGGTGATCCCCATGAGGGCCAAAAGGGATCGGTTGTTATCTGCACAATTGATTTGCTGTTCAATGGCAACGCCCCACTGGATAGCGGCCGGTTGGGTTGTGGCAAACAAAACAGCCGCCTCTTTGATCTTTTCTTTTGGCACCCAGGTGAGTTGCTCCACCCTGCTTAGGGGATATTCATTGACCCGTTCGACGAAAGGCGCCCATCCATGGACGTGGTTGTCGACAAAATCCTTGTCATAGAGCCCTTGGTTAACGATCACGTTAAGCATTCCCAGGGCAAGGGCGGTGTCGCTTCCGGGCCTGAGCGGCAGCCAGACATCCGCCCGGGCAGCAATGCGTGTGCACCTCGGGTCCACGGCGATCAGTTTGGCGCCGGCATCCAACGCTCGAGAAAAGGGCTCCCCCTTGTAACAGTCGGGGTTGCTGATGACCAGGTTGTTGCCCCATACCATGATGCACTTGGGATGGTTCTCATAGTCCACAATGGGGTTGGAACCGCAGGTGATGATGGTGGTGGCGAGGCGGGGACCGTAACAAAAATGACCTGCCGTGAGGACATTGGGCGTTCCCAAAAGATTGGCAAACCGATAAATGACGGCTTCGTTTTCCCTGCCGGTTCCATAGCCCATGACGATGGATTCAGCCCCGAAGGATCCCTTGTAATGCAAAATCTTTTCGGCAATGGTATCCAGGGCGTCATCCCAGGAAATTTGTCGCCACTTGCCGCTGCCTTTCGGGCCGGTTCTCTGAACAGGATGGGTCAAACGATCCGGGTGATAAACCAATTGAAGTGACCCGATTCCCTTGGAACACAGTGTGCCGTGGTTGATGGGGCAATCCGGGTCACCGGCAATCTTGGCAACCTTTCCGTCTTTGAGGTAGACCAGCACCCCGCAGCCCCCATGGCACATTCTGCAATGGCTTTTGATCACAGATTCGTAACCATAAACCGCCATCTCTCTGGCTGTGTTGGCGTAGGTAAAGTCAGTCATACGTTTTTCCTTCTAAAATTATTTATCGACTGTACTTAACATATAGATATTATTTATGGATCATCTCCAAAAGAGTTGAAGGAATGATCTACTGATCCTCGTTGTTTGCGATTAACAATTGAATAATTAAACCGCAGACACACGCAGATAATACGCAGACAATAAATTTTTTTTGCCTGGGCGACCTGCCCAGGCAAAAGCAGCATGCCTTTCAGGCAAAATCGTTGATATTATCGCGGAGCGATTGATGTTTTTGCCTCCGCAGGTCGGGGAGGCAAAATTTCTGCGTCCGTCTGCGTTTGTCGAGCAAGCGCAGTGAGCGGGCGGCTAATTAGACATAATGGTGTAGTTAGCGATCCCATAAATTTTTCAAATCGTCGTTATATAGCATAGGTTAATCATGAAACCTATTTAATCATAGGATCAATTTAAACAAACTAAATTGGAGAAAAACCTTATTTATTATGGTTTTTAATACCCCGTCCGCTTGCGGCGGGGAGATTCATTATAAAATATTTTTGGCATATTTTTTATGCAACGATAGGGGAAATATTCGGGCCGACATCTCTGCGATGTGGATGTACATCAGCGCCAATCACCTGCCTTTCTGATTAATTCGCAATAGCTGAGGATCTTCCGTCTTTAGTCCGGTCTTCCTTAAGATATCCGGGTTGGCCGGTTAACCCCTTGGTTCCCTATCATATCTCACCATCGATTAACAAGTTTTTCCATTTTCTGTGAGATACCCGTGCACGAACGTTTTCCCGAACGACTTTTTAGGTTCCGATATTCACCCTTCTTTTGTCTTTTTCAGGCCTTAAAACAGAACGTATTATGGGCGTAAAATATGCTGAGATAATTGGAACTTATCTGTTCAATGATTATTTTTATATAAAGAAAAAAATAGAATAAAGCCGAATGAATAACGAATCTGTTGAAATTTATGCCTGTGTACGGATGATTATCAGATACTCTATAGTAAAATGTATAAAATGCAGGGCTATCGACTGGAATGAAGCCAAATATGTGGATGTTCTGGGGGATATCCAACAACTGCCGACTCAGCTTCAAGCAGGAGTCTGGGGTAAAAATTTAAAAGATAAATTACGCTATGGAATTTCTTTTAAGAAAACTCATCCGGGATGTAACCTGGTTTTACGATCAATATTACAGGAGGGATCCTTATGTTAGATGCCTCCATTTGGTGTTTCTTGAAGAGATGTTCAATCCGGAAAGATTTAAGAATACGGCAAATCTAGCGGCAGAGAGGGTTGCTTTTCTGACCGAAGTGCAGGAAGAAGTTGATAGGGTAATTTATTGATTGTTTCAAGAGATCTTAACCCTCAAAATACCCAACAACTTTCTATTCGTACTTTTCCATATGCGCAAATTTTCAGCTTGACCCTTTATGCCACAAAGTGGTAACAAGGTGGGCATCGAACACGTGGGCCCTGATTGTACTTATGATGAAGTGATTTGTTTTTGAAGAGTGGGTAAAGAAAAGGAGATATACAAGATGATATCAAGAAAATGGTCTGTACTGATGGCTGTAGCAGTGGTTTTCTGGTTGGTGATTCCGGCGGATGCCGGGTTTGTTATGGTGGAACAAAATGGCGAGACTACGTTGATCTCCAAGGGAAGAATAAAGAACGCCTCGGAGGGGATTGTTTTCATAGTCAACGGTCCCGGCGATGAAATGATTTTTATTAACGATAACCAAAAGACGTATTCCCGTGGAACGACCGATGAATACTGCGATTCCCTAAATGCAAATTTTGAGCAGATGATGAAGGGCGTTCCCGAGGAACAGAGAAAGATGATGGAGCAGATGATGGCCCAAGGCAAAGAGACCTCCGGGCAGGATGTGTCCATTGTCAAGCTCGGTGATGGAGGAACCATCGCAGGTTATAAAACGGTAAAATACAAGGTTCTGGCAGGCGGCGAATTGTTTAAAGAAATCTGGCTGACCCTTGATTCATCATTGATGAAAGAATACAAATCGTTAATGCCTGTATTAAAAAAGTTTAATTCCTGCACGAATCGCATGGAGATGGAGTCTTCGCCGGAAAATACACCTGAATATCAAAAACTCTCGGAAGCAGGATTTGAGCTAAAGAGCGTGAGGTATGAGAGTGGCAACCCGGAGCCCGGAACGGATGTGGTGCAATTGAAAAAAAAGACTATCCCAGAAAGTGAGTTCAAAGTTCCTTCTGGATATAAACAGGTTTCTTTTGCTGAATTGGTGAAGGCACAGATGGAATAGAAAAGGACTAAAAACAGCTATGTATAGAGTTATATTTACATATACTCAGATAGTTATCGTGGCCCGACCCCTATTTACTAATCACTGACCAAGATGTGACCCCATTCCCTACTCCCCTCGACCCCGCCTTAAAAGGCGGGGCTTGCGGGGAGCATTCCGGTCAAGATTCGACCTTCCCCATTGTTTTTTCTGTCTCAACATGCCATAATTACAAGAGTTTTTCGGAATGACCATAATGTCTGTAGACTATATGCAACTTTGTGTTAAAATAGAACATCACGGCTTGTAAACCAAGGGGCTTAGCTTTTGCCAAATTAAAGAACTGTTAGCAAGGAATCGCCAAATGGATCGCTATTCTCATGCCAGCACGGGCTGGGAAAGCCTGGACACGATTATTGACAATTTGCGAAGCGGCGACAACATCGTCTGGCAGGTAGACACGATAGACGATTACCAGCGAGTGGTATCGCCTTTCGTCAACAGGGCCATTGCCGGAAACGAACGCGTCGTTTACTTGAGATTCGGCCGGCACACGGCCTTGCTGGAAGAGGGGCCCAACCTTTCGGTTTATCGACTAAGAGCGGAAAACAGCTTTGAATCTTTTTCATCGAAAATACACAGCATTATTACCCGGGAAGGTCGGGATGTCCGCTATGTTTTCGACTCATTGTCCGACCTGCTGCATCTGTGGGCCACCGATCTGATGATCAGTGATTTTTTTTTCGTGACCTGCCCGTACCTTTTCGAATTAAAGACCATCGCCTATTTCGCCATTCTGCGCAACAGCCATTCTTTCAAGGCCATCGCCCGTATCAGGGAAATCACCCAGGTGCTGATCGATGTCTACAATTATAAAGGACGGATCTGCGTCCACCCCATCAAGGTTCAGCACCGGTATTCACCGACCATGTTTTTCCCGCATATCAGGGAAAAAGACCGGCTGGTTCCGGTCATCAACAGCGTGGAAGCCGCACAGATGTTTTCCCACCTGTCCCGTCACAATACCACAGGCGCCCAGCGACACCTGGATTATTGGGACCGCTTGTTTATACAGACCCGGAATCTGCTCGATTCCGGGGCCAGGGAAGCCGAGCGGCGGGACATGGTGAAACAGCTGAGCCGTCTGATGCTGACCCGCAATGAAAGGCTTTTAGCGTTGATCGGAGAGCATTTTACTCTGGAAGATCTGCTGCAGATCAAGGAGCGTCTTATCGGTACCGGTTTTGTCGGCGGAAAATCTCTGGGAATGCTTTTGTCCCGGAAAATACTGATGGAAGATGACGCTTTTCAATGGCCCGATATTCTGGAGCACCACGATTCTTTTTATATCGGCTCCGATGTTTTTTATTCCTACATCGTTCAAAATGGCTGGTGGCAGACCTTCATGGCCCAGAAAACCAAACAAGGATATTTTTCCAAAGCTTCCGAAATGAAGCGCAAAATGCTAAACGGCGTTTTCCCGGAAGAAATAATCGAGCAGTTTAAGCGCATGCTGGAATATTTCGGGCAATCCCCGATTATCGTTCGCTCCAGCAGTCTTTTAGAAGATGATTTCGGCGGTGCATTTGCAGGAAAGTATGAGAGTTTTTTCTGCGTCAACCAGGGAACCCCGGAGAAAAGATACGAAAACTTTGAAAAGGCCGTTCGGCGTATATTCGCCAGCACAATGAGCGAGAACGCGCTTTCTTATCGGCGGCAACGGGGCCTGGATCAAACAGACGAACAGATGGCGCTGTTGGTTCAGCGGGTATCCGGCGCTGATCATAAATCCTATTTTTTCCCGGAGCTTGCCGGGGTGGGGCTGTCCCACAACCCCTTTGTATGGAAAAAAGGGATGGCGGCCAAAGACGGCATGATCCGATTGGTCTTCGGCCTGGGTACGCGGGCCGTGAACCGGGTTGACAGCGATTACCCCAGAATTGTGGCGGTGGACGAACCGCTGGTGAAGCCGTTGATCGGAATAATGGATATCCGCAAGTTTTCACAGCATTTTGTCGATTTGCTGAACCTGGAAAAAAATCGGATAGAAACGATTTCGCTGACTGAACTGCTGGAAAAAGAAGTGCCGAAGAATCTCGATCTTATCGGCATCCGGGATATGGATGCCGCCCGTAAAATGCGGGACCTGGGACGGCCCGAAAAAGATTTCTGGATTCTCACTTTCGACCCTTTTTTGACCGAAACCCCCTTTTTAGACATAATGAAACGGATGCTGCGAAGGCTTCAAAACACCTATCACCATCCGGTGGATATCGAATTTACAGTCAACTTTAACCAGCAGGGAAATATGCAGATCAATCTGCTCCAGTGCCGGCCCTTTCAAAGCATCGACTTTCAGGATGATCAGGTCGTTCCGGAAAACATCCATAAAAATAAAACCATCATTCGGGTGGACAATAATTTCATGGGGGGCAATGTTTCACATATGATTTCTAGAATCATTCTCGTCGATCCGGAGCCTTACGTCGCGCTTTCCATGTCGGAGAAGTACAGCATCGCCCGCCTGATCGGCAAACTGAACAAGCTGTCGGCCGACCGGGAGAAAATGCCCACATTGTTGATGGGACCCGGCCGATGGGGCACCCAAACGCCGGCCATGGGCGTTCCGGTACATTTTTCCGAAATCAATCAGGTCGCCGCCATTGGAGAAATCAGCTACCAGAACGGCAGCCTGATTCCGGATTTGTCCTTTGGCACCCATTTCTTCCACGACCTTATCGAATCGCGCATCTTTTATATTGCCGTTTATCCCGAAAATCCAGATGTGATATTTAACCTGAAGTGGATTCGATCCCTTCCGAACCTTCTCGGTTCCTTAATCCCCGCAAGCCGCCGGTTCGAAAATGTGGTCAAAGTCGTTGATACGAGCAGGGCCGGCCTGAAGATCCAATCCGATGTCGGCAACCAAACGGTGATTTGCTACCTGTCGGAGCCCGACCCGGAGATGGTAAGTTCCTGAGGGCGTTGGTTTGCAAAAAACTCAAGGGCGCAGCCCGCCGCCGCCCCCCGAAGGTGGGCGAAGGCGGGCAGGTTTTTTGAAAAATTGCACCGGAAAATATTCGGGTTAAAGAACCCCATAAGCGAGCATGGCCCTGGCGACCTTCACGAACCCGGCGATATTGGCGCCCGCGACGTAATCCCCCGGCATACCATAGGCTTCCGCAGCCTCCAGGCATGATTTGTGGATGCCCTTCATAATGTTCAAGAGTCTTTTGTCCACTTTTTCACGGCTCCAGGAGAGTTTCGAGCTGTTCTGGCTCATTTCGAGGCCGGATGTGGCGACGCCGCCGGCATTGGCGGCCTTGCCCGGACCATAAAGGATATTGTTGTTATGGAAAACATGGACGGCTTCCGGTGAAGACGGCATGTTGGCACCTTCGGCGACGCACACACAGCCGTTCTTGACCAGCGCTTCGGCATTGGCTTCATCAATTTCGTTTTGGGTGGCGCAGGGCAGGGCGATATCCACTTTTATGCCCTGTTCCCTGATGACGTCCCACACGTTTTTGTCTTCAAAACATACGGTCTGGTACTTGTCGGAATATTCATTGACCCGTCCCCGGCGGACGTTTTTCAGCTCCTGTAGATAACAGCATTTGTCGTTATCGATACCTTGTTCATCAATCACGGTGGCACTGGAATCACAAATCGATATTGCCAGTCCGCCCATCTGGTTGACCTTTTCAATGGCGAACTGCGCCACGTTGCCGGCGCCGCTCACCGCCACCCGTTTGTCTTTGAAATCCATCCCCCGGGTAGCCAGCATTTCGGCAGCAAAGTATACGGTGCCGTATCCCGTGGCTTCGGGCCGAATCAGGCTGCCGCCGTATTCAAGGCCTTTGCCGGTCAAGACGCCGGTGTGTTCATTTCTAATTTTTTTATAATAGCCGTACATAAAACCGATTTCACGGGCACCGACCCCGATATCTCCTGCCGGAACGTCGCATTCCGGGCCGATGTAGCGGAAAAGCTCGCGCATGAATGCCTGGCAGAACCGCATGATTTCGCCGTCTGTTTTTCCTTTGGGATCGAAGTCGGATCCGCCTTTGGCACCGCCCATGGGCAGGGTGGTCAAAGAGTTTTTGAAGATCTGCTCGAATCCCAGAAACTTGATGATGCTCAGGTTCACCGACGGATGAAACCGGAGGCCGCCTTTAAACGGTCCGATGGCGTTGTTGAACTGCACCCGGAAGCCCCGGTTTACTTGGACACGCTGTTTGTCATCCACCCAGGGCACCCGGAAAGTCACGGACCTTTCCGGCTCCACGATTTGTTCATAAATTCCTGCTTTGACGAATTCGGGATGGCGCTCTACGGTGGCCTCCAAGGTTTCCATAACCTCGGTAACGGCTTGGTGAAATTCATGCTGATCGGGATCCATGCGTTTGACTTTTTCTATCACACTGTTAATTACGGACATTCACCTTTCTCCTTAAAATTTAATGTTTTCAGGTTGGTAGCATCAATCATTTCTCACAACGTATATTTTACCTCTGGATACCGGCGGTATTTCGCCGTACCGGTTCTTGATAAAAAAATGAAAATCCTCCGGGGTGATGCCATCGATCCCAACGAATTCACTTTTCAATTCATCCAAACTGTCAAAGCCGCTGCCGAAAAACGGCAATTTGGAGAAAAAGAGGCTGGGGCTCTGAGAATCCACAAGCACTGCAAAATGAATCGGAAACAGGGGATCGCCGACGACCAGCAGGTATTTTTCCTCTGATTCAACCATGCGGTAATAACGGGGCAGGGCCTCCGGTTTGATCTCTGAAAAATGTTCTCTCAAAAAGTCCGCGGCCTCATGGGAATCCACGTCGTCAAATGACAACATGTCGGAACAATCAAAAAACCCAAGCGCGTAAAGAGCGATACTGAAGCTGCTGATATCTTCGTAGATGGGTTTCTCCCTGGGGCACATCATCATTATTTCTTCTATTCTTTCGGTTATCTGAAGGTTTTCCCGGTCCATAGGCGCGCCGTTCGAGGCAAGGACCTTGGCGGTTGAAAAACCGACATCCGGATCGTGTATTGGGTTGTTTTTCATGTGGGAAGCTCCCTGTTTAAGTTTATTCACCTTCATTGGGCCCGCCGGCATTTTCGCTCGGGGGCGGATTGCAATATAAGCGTTAGCAAGGGGCATGCCGGGTGGTGAAAACTTCCGGAGATTTTCATAACACGCTGAAATTAATAATATTTAAAAATGAACAGGGGATGGGGCTCAGAAGATAAAAAAACAGGATGTGTTCAAAAACAAGCAGGATTTTTTTGGTGAGGAAGAGATAAAAGTCCTCAACATACTATTTTTAGAAGAATAAACGCCAGGGCGCAGCTGCTGTTCAAACTTTGAGCAGCTTGGCGCTGTTTGATCAGCCGGCAGCGCGCGCAAAAATAACCGGGTCCGGATATTTCAAGGGTGCCGGACGTTTGTTTGAAAGGCCCTCATCCGATGGTTTTGTCATCCCCGTTATCTCTATCGCGCTGTTTTTTCAGGCGATGGCGGAGAGTATTGCGGCTGATCCCCAGCATTTTGGCGGCCTGGACCTGGTTGTCACTGCACGCTTGCAGGGCTTTGAGAATAAGCATTTCCTCTACCAATTCGATGATATTGGCATGAATATCCTGTTTGGACAGGCGCAGGATTTCCGGAATGATCTCTTCGAGCTTTTCTTTTAAACGATCGATCAACTGCTCACGCGTCAAAGAGTTTAAAAGATGTTCGTCATCGGCGTCGGGGATCATGAGATTTTGTTCGGCGATCACGTCTCCGGTGCTAAGAAGCACGGCCCGGCGAATACAGTTTTCAAGTTCGCGCACATTACCCGGCCATGAGTAGGCCTCGATCTTGCTCAAGGCCCCTTCGGACAAATAGCATTGGGGTCGGTCGTATTCGGCATTGAACCGCATCAGAAAATAATCGGCCAGGTGGGAGATGTCTTCCCGGCGATGTCGCAGCGGAGGCATATCAATGGAGATAACTTTTAACCGCCAATACAGGTCTTTTCTAAATCTTCCGGACTCGATTTCTTTTTCAAGATTCTTGTTGGTTGCGGCAATCACGCGAACATCGGCCTTGAGGGTCTGATTTCCGCCGATCCTCTCAAATTCGCCCTCCTGCAAAACCCTGAGTAGTTTGCTCTGCACGGTCGTGGACATTTCACCGATTTCATCCAGAAACAGGGTGCCTTGGTCACATCTTTCTATTTTTCCGATATAGGTGCGGTCCGCCCCGGTAAAGGCTCCGCGTTCATGGCCGAACAATTCACTTTCAAAAAGGGTTTCCGGAATGGCTGCGCAGTTAATGGCGATAAACGGTTTGTCTTTGCGGCGGCTGTGATGGTAGACGGCCTTGGCCACCAGCTCCTTTCCGGTGCCGCTTTCACCGGTGATGAGCACCGATATGTTTTCCTGGGCGACCTGGCCAATTATCTTGAATATTTCCTGCATGTTGCGGCTGTTTCCGATAATCTGCAGTGTGTCCTTGTCATAGGGGGCCGAGATCGAAGGTGCGGCCGAGGGAAGACGAACGACCTCCTTCATTTGACGGTTGGCCCGCAGGGCTTCACCGACAATTCGAGTCAAATCCTTGCGATTAAAGGGTTTGATGAGATAATCATATGCCCCCCGCTTCATGGTTTCTATTGCCAGGTCCGTGGTGCCGTAGGCGGTCATGATAATTACGGGCGTTTTAACCTCGATACTTTTAATTTTTGACAAGGTATCGAGGCCATTGATTTCGGGCATCTTGTAATCCAGCAGGATCAGATCAAAATCGTCCGTGGTGATTTTTTCCATCGCTTCCTGACCGCTTAAGCAGGCCGTGACGTTGTGGCCTTTTCTCTTAAAATATCGACTTAAAAAATGGACAAGGCCTTCGTCGTCATCAATGATTAGTATTTTTTCCATGGTTTTCATTTAATGGTTTATCGGATTTTTGTGGAATAAACAAAGAAAATGTGGTTCCCTTTCGAACCTTGCTCTTTACCCTTATAATTCCTTCATGGTTTTTGATCGCGTTTAAGACGAGAGGAAGGCCCAGTCCGGTACCGGAGGCTTTTGTGGTAAAAAAAGGCTCGAAAATATTCTCGATACGATTGTCTGAAATTCCCTGGCCGGTATCGCTGATGTCGATTCTGATGCACGGAACAAGGGTTCCGTTGCGGTTAAAACGATCCACCGATGATGTGATGGAGATATCCCCATGATCGGAAATCGACTCCAGGGCATTGACCAAAAGGTTGATGAGAGCTTCCGCCAGGATTTTTCTGTCGCCGTAGATGGCCGGAAGGTTTTCATCGGTACGGACATTCAGGCGGCATTCCTGGCGATTGACCAAGGGCCTGAAGACAAACAAAACATCTTCTAAAAGTTTTGAAATGACCACTTCCGAAAAAAGGAGATCCTTGGGTTTTGCAAACTCGAGGAAACGGTTTATGGTGGCTTCAATTCTCTTAATCTGCCGCATGGCGACTTGAAAATCCTCTTCACCTTCGGAGGAGTGTTCGACTTGATCCTCGATGGAATCTAAAAATAGCTTCAGCGAAGTGAGCGGCGTTCTTATCTCATGGGCAACCGCCGCCCCCATTCTTCCCATGGCGGCAAATTTTTCGGAACGTTCGGCAATACGTTTTGTTTTCCTTAAAATGATATCCGTTTCTTTAAGTTCGGCTTCTTTTAACTCCACCTTGTGTTCAAGATCATCTTGGCGCTCTTTAAGTTTGAAGGACATGTGTTTGAACGCGCGGAAGAGCATCCCGATCTCATCTTTTCGATCCACCTCCACCAAGGCCTGGTCAAACTGTGAATCCCCTATCAACCCGGCATATTCACTCAGTTTGCGGATGGGCGTGACAATATGAAACGAGACGCCCCAGGTAAGCATCAGCGCGCTGACAATGCCCAATAAAATTGTCAGATAAACGATGCGTTTGTTATTCTTGGCGCTATGGAAGGCTTCTTCACGGTCCTGTTCCACCACAATATACCAGTTTGTTCCGCCGACATTCAACGATGTGCCAAAAACCTCGATGCCCCGGTAATCAAGATAGGCTTTCCTGTCGCTTCTTTTTTGAAAAATGTTTCTAAAACTGCCGGTTTGGGAGATGTTTTGCGTAAAAATTCGCGACGGGTCCTTATGGGCCAGAAATCGCCCGTCTTTGTCGACAAGATAGCATTCCCCGGTTTTCCCCAAAGACACATTCAGGATAAAGAAAACGATTTTTTGGGTCCCCACATTGCCGTAGATCGTACCCAAAAGCTTGCCGGCATCACTGAAAATGGGGGCGGCGATCTGAAAGGTGGATTCATTTTCTTCGGGGGTATGGGAAATCTCGGACATAAACAAAGCGTCTTTGACCGTATAGATGTGAGGGTCTGTTTTTTTAATCGGTCCGGTTCCTTCCCGGCTGCAGGTAATAACATCACCGGAAGCGGAAATGACGGTAAGGGCTCTATAAACGCCGTATTTTTTACGAATCAGGTCCAAATATGGTGTGATCTCCTCAGGGTCCATGGTTTTCAGCAGGGATGTTTCGGCAATTACCGTTAAATCAGCCTTGCGCTCGTCAAGCCAATGCTCCAAAAGAGCAATCTTGTCTACGGCAACATTTTGAAGCTGACGGATAACCATGTCAACAATCAGTTCTTCGGTTGCTTTGATGGAAACCCATCCGATGGTTACCAGTGGAACCAGCGCCAGGGTGAGGAAAATGACCATCACCTTGAAGCGGAGATTATATTTTGTTTCGGTCATAGGGTTCTCGGTCTCGATTTATCAGGGGCGGCCGTGATCCGGTCAAAAAAGGCTCATTTCCGAGTTGGCCCCCCTTTTGTTTTTATGATCCGGACCCATAATTCTTTTCCCTCTTCAAAAAAATGGGAGAATTTATTCTTAAAACTGGCTTGAAAGCGGGTCGCTTTGGGCCCTGAGGCACAAGAAATTCGGGGCGCTTGGAGCTCGCCCAACAGGTGAAACGTTTGGGTGCAAAACGTAAGCTTTCAACTGGAATCTTTGTGGTAAATAACCATATGTTTTTTATAACCAATAAAAACGTTTCTCTAAAGTTTTCATCCAGTGATGGGATAGCAAGAAAGCGGTTGCCTGGCAAGGTATATTTTGAAAAGGAGCCGTCCGGGTTGGGCTGGGTCCCCAAAGGCCATACGGCCGTTTTGGAAGTTTTGGGGACATCCTGTTCCTTTATAACATTGTCGTCGCTTATGAGCTCAAAACCGTTATCCATAGCGATCATTTCAGCGCGTTGAACAGATTTGCTGTTGATCGGCTGGAAAAGATTGAATCTTTTTGCAAGTTCAATCGCCGTAATGCCGAGTTTTCTATTGGCCCGGTAACAGGAAGGGCTTCGCGCGATGACTACCTGCGGGTACTTTTATTGAATTCTCGATGGACGATCGTGCCGCCGTCCTTGACGATGGGGTCGACGTTGACTGCGGCCCAACAGGTATGGAAGTAAATTGTTGGTGTCAAAGCCTGAATTGTGCGCATTTGGAGTCGGGCCACAGGAACCATAACCTATCTCAAAAATAAGATTCGGGTTCAACAAAAAGCAAGTTGAGCTTTGCGAAATCCCGAGAATCGGGGGCGTGGAGCGGTTCAAAAGCGGAGCATACACGTAGTATGTGAGCATTTTTAACCGTTTCACTACACCGCCATGGGCACTTAGAATGTTTTTGAGACAGGTTCTAACTATAATAAAAGCAAATCAAGAATAAATAGGCCCTTAAATTGTCTTAAACGACTCTTTTTGACCCCAAAAAGGAGCTTTTAAGCAAAGTATAATCTCTTAAAAATAATCCTTAGGTCTGTTATTTTGCACCCAAAATTGTACGTTTAAGACCAAAAAGCAGCTATATTTAGAGTTCTTCTTACATAAATTTAGTTACTTCTCGTGGTCAGACCCCCAGTCATGTTCCTTCATGCCGAGATTCCAACGGATGTAACAACAGCGTCCTCATCTCCCCAACAAATTACCTCATGAACAGTTAAACTAGTTTATGTTGACAGTTCAGATAGTACTTTATCAGCAACTTGTTGAGCGAGTTGTTTGCGTTCTTCTTCTGAAACTTCATCATATAGCATGATATCGGTGTACTTATTACCTTTATTATAAATTCTAAGTGCATCAAATTGAATCATGTTTTCTTTGCCAATGATATTTATCATAACTCTCCCATGGCACTTCATAAAACACCCATCTATAACAACAACTTTTTCAGCCTTTTTTGCCCAATCTGTCATAGCAGATGTCGGTGCTGTAAACATTTCTCCATGGCATCCACGCATAAATGGCTCCTGTTTTCCAACCAAATGAGCCGCCATTCTGGCAATTTCACCACGAAAGCAACCTCCCTCACAAGAAATTACCGGGATTTTATTTTCAGCAATCATCTTTGCTCCAATAACTTCTCCAAGAGGACAAACAGCTTTCATCCCTTGTACTTCAAGATTAAAATTTAATTCCGATCTACCCATAATAAATCTCCTTTGCTTTTGATTGACTGATTTCAAGTTTAACAACTTTGCCAATATAGTTCCCGGCGCCTCTTAAGCGTTATGTCCGACATCGTAACGACATTTAAGACTCCTGCCCAGAGGAACTTGCGATGCCAGTATTTTGAGTTATGTGCGATGATACATTATGCAGAATCTTTTTAATCTTTTTGAACGTCATGATAGAAATGATAAACGGACAAAATGAAAATTTGTTTACACCTTCTGTCCCCGAGGCGAAGGGCAATCCCTCTTCTTTCCACAGGAGTGTTCCACCGACAATGTTATAAACCTTTCGGAATCCTAAGCGCTGCATCAACTTCTTGGCAATTTTGCTTCTTCCCCCCATCTTGCAGTAAATTACATAAGTCCTGCTTTTATCCATTACATCCAACCGGGTCTTGAAAAACCTCGAAAAGAGATTCACATTGATGGCCCCTTCCAGATGCAGATCTTCGTATTCCTGGGGAGTGCTAACGTCTATGAGGACCAGATCATCCCCTTTTCTGTTTTTTGAAATCAGTTCCCATGCTTCTGAGGGAAAGATATCCTTCGACAACTGAATCTCTTCTTTTTTAGCTAAAGCGTACATGTGTTTTTCCTCCTTTTTTACCCTATAGACGGTGGAAGGAATAAAAAGGATACACCTTTAGTCAGATATGCATAATTTTATAGATGTGGATATTTAATCGGTAGGTATATTCTGTTTGTTGCGGTATAAACTGAAGTTCTTATAAGGATGTAAATAAATGGATTCTATTTTGTGAGATTACAAAAATTATTGATTGAGAAGATGAGTGTATGGATTGATCTTTGATACCTTGGACGCATTTGGGGTCGGGCCACAGGAACTATGACCTATCTCAAAAATAAGGTGAGGGTTTGGCACAAGGTAACGGCTGACATCTCGTGTTAAAACCTGGCGCTGAAGGTAATGCCCAGAAATCCGGCAGGGTCATGGTTTTCCTTGATGATTGTATTGCCGTTTTCATCTTCCAAGCGAAGCTCTCCCCCGACTTCCACTCCCCCCAGAACTCCGATGCGGATCATAGGGGTAAAGCTGTATGCGATGCCGCCGAAGATGGGGAAGGAAAGGTCGTCACCAATACCGTTGGGGACAGTCCCCTCCTCATCAAGCCTAAAACGCAGCCTTTCGTAACGGCCGCCTATGGAAAATGACCACACACGGGACGGCCGCCAGTCAAAGGTCAGTCCAGGTCCAAGTGTTGCGCCGATTCCTCGACCGGTGTTTAGGCTCAGAGTGTCGGTTATTTTCCAGTTGATGATCAAAATCGGAATCACCCGGGTACTGTCTTCCAATTGGGTCAGCACGCCAATTCCCGGGCCGATGGTCAGACTATCGCTGTACCGGTAGGAAAAACCCGCAAAACCTGCACCGGTTAAGGCATTATCGAAATCAGCCTCTTTTTCTCCCGTAAACCGTATCGTGGGGGAGACGAATCCCGTCCATTGTTCATTGATTTTCCAGCGCAAGGGGATACTGAAGCGGAGGGAATGAATATCCTCCCAGGGGTTCCGGCTCCCGAATCCCGTATTACCTGAAAAATTGTAGCCGTCGAAGCCGTAGCCAACGGCCAGGGAAATGCTCGTTCCCTTGTCGGACACATAGGATGGGCCGCCTTGAACAAAGAAACGATTCACGCTGAAACTTCCGCCATTGTCGATGTCCGTGTCCATCTGATGTACGTATCCGCCACGCGTAAATACAGACCAGCCGATCTTCGAAGCCGGGCCGGCATTCCTTTCGCTGATTTTCCCGGCCTCAGCGATAGTGGGAACAGCAATCAGAAGAAACAAGCTTATAATCATGCCACATGTAGGGTTAAAATTGATTTTCCCTTTCACTACAAAGCTCCTTTACTTTAGGCATGTTTCAATCACTACTAATTGACGTATTTCGAAGCGACATCAATTGTTAGGCTTTTTCTTACTCAGTGCCTGTATCTACCGGAATCAGAATCTCGTTTCGCCGCAAGAACCACGGGGTAAAGGGAGGATTGTATCGGGCCCATATGGGATCGCCTACAATGGTAAGGCCTTTTTCGTGAATCCACGACTCCAGTTTCAACTTGTATCGAAGGTAACCCTTCTCGCTCCAGAAACCGGAGTAGCGTATTGCGGCCATCCGTCGAGCTGGAACCTGACGCAATGTAACCTTTGGATTCTCAGGCTCTGGAAGGGTTTCCAGAGTGTACGAGGCCGGCATCATGAAGCTTACAGCCCAACTTTCCTTAACACGCTGCTGTCCTACGGGAGCTGTCATCTTGATCTTTTCTCCCACTGGTTGTTGGGATACAGGAGCCGTCATCACCATTTTATTGCGTGACCGATTGTCGCCGGAGATGTAACGGAAAAGCCTTTTGAATGCCGTGTTTCCAGCATCTTTAATATCTCCTTCCACAACGGTTTCGGCGAGGATGTGTGGTGCATAATCGCGAATCTCGAACTTATTGTCTTTTTTTACCATTTCGTACTTAGCCTCTTGTATCGCCATCGCATCCATCGCTCCAATTATTATGATAGCTACTGCAACCGTGATTCGGATTGAAAGTTTAATGATCACCGCCTTTAATGATTTACATGCTAATTAATATACAACTTAGGCTTGGGTGCCGAACGGCGGTTAAAAAAAATGTCCGACAACCCGGTAGATTCAGATCATCGGACAGTTAGGAACAATTCTATGATTAAAAACATCGATACGTATCGATTCTTTAAATTTAGCCAGGTACGTCTACAGGTGCGGCTCTTCCGCCGATGTAATCAATGACTTCATCATAGGTATTGGTTAAGTTGCCTTTGACACCCTCAATTTCATCTCTTATCGGCTTCCATTCCAGAGGGCATTCCACCCTCAGCTGATGAATCCTGTCTTCCAATTCAGTGACAACCATCTTGAGGTCTTGAATGTTTGGAAGAATTTTTTCCAGTTCCGCAGATCCCAATTGATCGGCTTTACGAATTGTGTCAAAAATTTTTGCTTTCCATAAGGTCAGCTCCATATCCACATTTGAACAATAGTCTTTTACTTCCATAATTTTCTCCTTTCTCGATGAGTTAATAAAATGTTTAATGATGATTTTTTTTTAATAATTAAAATATTTTAGTAAAATGCAATAACCATACCATAAGAGGGACAATTTATAACACCCTAATATTAATTTATAAATTTGATAAGTTATTATTTCGAAACTGTATTTATGATTCAGTTATGTATCATGAAAAAGTGTGTCATAAACTTTTCAGCACGAACTTATTCACATGATAAGACGTTTCATCTAAAATATCTTTTTGACAAAATTTGTAGTAATTTTAAAAATTAAATTAAAACCGAATTTTTAGTCGGTAATGAGCCCCTTCCGTTGAATACATCTTAAGCTAAGCGTTTATAAAACAATAATAGCCTGTGCCATCTAAATTATTCAGCGCCAGAATCTACAACTTGCACGTTGCAGCAGCTTTGCTCATACAGCTGTTTAAAAAGTAGGCAATAGTAAGAATGGTAATGGTTGTTCCGATCATAATGCACCTCCTGTTTATTTATCCATTAACTTATTCGTGTTCGATATATGTATTTCATGGTTGGTTATTCCTTTAACAAGAAGGTATGGCTGAAACGTTAAAATGCAATACTGGTTAAATGATGTTTTAATAATAGGTTATAACTATCATATAAAACCGGGGCTTTTGGTTATCTAAAAAAGACAACTCTATGGTGTTGGTGGATGATTGTTCAATGCGAAGGAATGTACAATCTCAATGCTACTCAGTGGTTCAAAAAAGAAAAAATGTGTATGATTCTAAATATATTTCTCAATCGAAACAAACAGATTCATTTGGGGTCGGGCCACAGTAACTATAACCTATCTCAAAAATAAGGTGAGGGTTCAACAAAAAGCAAGTTGAGCTTTGCGAAATCCCGAGAATCGGGGGCGTGGAGCGGTTCAAAAGCGGAGAATACACGTAGTATGTGAGCATTTTGAACCGCTCCACTACACCGCCATGGGCACTTGGAATGTTTTTGAGACAGGTTCTAACTAGTGTCCATCCATGAATTCAAAATGAACACAATGGGTGTCCAATTCATAAATGAGCAATTTTTGTTCTGATCAAGGCCGCACAAGGGTTTGCGGTCCCCGCAAAGCGGGACAGGAAGGCGTACGTCTGTACGCCGCAGCCGGAAACCCGCGGAGAACGCCGATCAGGACAAAAAGGGCCATTTATGGATGGACACTAACTATAATAGAAGCAAATCAAGAATAAATAGGCCCTAAAATTATCTTAAATGGCTTGTTTTGACCCCAAAAGAACCTTTTAAGCAAATATCTTTTAAAATAATCCTTAGATCTGTTATTTTGCACCCAAAATTGTACGTTTAAGACCAAAAAACAGCTGCTTTTAGAGTTCTCCTTGAACATAATCAAATACTCGTTGTGGCCCGACCTCCATTCACCCCAGCCCAACAGGCACATTGGGACCGAGTAGACATTCAACATAGTGTTGTTTTTTAACATCTTGATCGCCGAAAACAGGATGCAGGTTTATATCCGGGGAGTATTTACTTGCGGGAACTTTGCGACCCAGCGCTTCAGCCATCGCTCTTACATGGTGAGGACCGGCGCCACAGCAAATGCCGATATAATTAACTCCCATGTCCCGTGCCTTTACGGTAAATTCCGCCATTTCAAACCGGGTTAACAAAAAAGGATCCAGCGCTACCGGGAATGCGTTTTTGGAATTCTCTAATCTCAGATCAAAAAAACAAGGTTCTTTCAGCGTTGTTCGATAGGGAACCGGCAGTACGGCCACATGGCCTTTAACTTTATCTCGAACTCTTTGAACAATCGGCATGAGGGTTTCAGGACCTCGGCCACAGTTAAGACCGACAACGTCGGCACCATTTTTTTCCAGTATTCTGCAAGCTTCCTCCCAGCTATATCCGTCGCAGCTCTTTTCATGAACCGTTGTAAAGGTAATCACGGCCGGGAATCCAGCGTCCTTTATAACTTCTAACGCAATAGAGGCTTCACCCAAGTGGCTAAACGTTTCAGCGATAATGAAGTCAGCGTTTTCACGAGAAGCCCAATCAACTTGTTCTTTGAAAATGGATCTGACAATTTTTCCTGATTTGGCCGGGTCGTTATGATTAAATTCCCAGGTGTTGGATAAATTCCCGGCAACCAGAGCGCCACCTTTTTGGGCCACTTCTTGCGCCAAAGATATGGATTTGAGGTTAAGTTCTTCAAGCCTGTCTTCTTTGTCGATGGCTTTTAACTTTGACCGGTGAGCATAATACGTGCAGGCCACAATGACGTCGGAACCTGCCATTAAAAATTCGTGATGAAGTTCCTTGACTGCCTCTGGATGCTCTAAAACAACTTCCGGCACAAAAGGTCCGGCCTTTAAATATCCCCTTCTTTCCAACTCAAAGATATAACCTTCAGCCACCAAAACGACACCCTTTTCCAGTCGTTCGATTAGGGATTCTTTTTTATTGCTCATGGTTGCTCCTTCTTAGATAAATTCTGTTTTAAATTTCTATTACTAAGGAATACAAATCCTACTCGACATTTTTGCTAAATTATTACCACAAATTTTCAGTTGGAAAATTCATTTCTTCAATAAAGCTGTCGAAAAAAAAATACGCTGCATTTGGGGTCTGACGCTGCATTTGGGGTCTGACCACGATAAACGACTATAATAATGGCAAAAGAGGTCTAAAATAGGCCCTAAAATCGTTTTAAACGCCTCTTTTTGACCCCCAAAAGAACCTTTTAAGCAAATATCTTTTAAAATAATCCTTAGATCTGTTATTTTGCACCCAAAATTGTATGTTTAAGACCAAAAAACAGCTATTTTTTAGAGTTCTTCTTGAACATAATCAAATACTTGTTGTGGCCCGACCCACATTTATTAATTCACAATTCAAGCTTTGACATCATTCTCATTCGAATTTCAGATATCTGGAGGCATCTCAATAATTTAAAAAGGTCTGATTCGTGTGCTTTCTATTACATATCACAATCCATTTATTTCTTACTTTTCGATCATATCGCAAATGTTAATTTAGATTGTGATCTGAAAGTTTTTAAGATGATAACCGTTTGGATAATAGATGATGTACAACAACAATAATGAAAAAACAGATGCTAAAGATAACAATGAGCTGAATAAAACGCTTGAATATATGATCGATTCGAAGTTCCGCCGCTTTGTTAAACTCGGAGACAATTTTGACAATGTCTTCTTGGAGAGCATTATCATATTCTTCAATCGCTGTGAGCAATGCAGTTCGTTCCCTTTCAATTATTTTGGCGATATCTGTTAATGTTGTTTTCCTCTCCTTGGCCAGTTCCCTTGAAGCTTGACGAATAGTTGCATTACGTTCCTTGCTGAAATTATTCATAAATTGTATAATCGTTTCTTCACGTTCTTTGGTAATTTGTTGTGGTAAACGATCCATGAGCTTGGCGAAATGCTCCGATGACTCTCTAAATTTGGAGAGGTCAAGCAGCAGCTGCTTTGGCTCGGGTTGTAACATTAACTCTCTGAACATTAACTCAACCTGAAAGCTTGCAATTATTTGCATTCTGCTGATCATGTATTTGGTTCTTTCTGCGGTTATTCGAATTTCATCGGCTGCTTGAGCAGCCTCTTTTACCGGAGCCAATAGACCACCAGGCAGTTTTACTTTTGAAAGTGAAGGCTTTTTCCCAAGATTACCAAAATCACTAAACCGAATATAATTAACGCCGATCTGATCCTTATTATTATGATGCCATTCCAAAATCAGTTCTTTAAGTTCTTTTTGTTGATCAGAGGTTAATACATTTGCTGCGATGGACCAGATATCCTTCTCGGTTTTTTGAAAGGCTTTAACCACTTCATCGGCTGGTTTACCGAAAACTTTGGGCTGCCAATACTCTTCCCAAACCATTCGATTAAGCGTTACCATAACGAGCATATCCAATAGCGCACCTCCGGATGAGGGGCTACTGGCAATATCAATAGCTGAAGAAAACGTATAGACTTTTATTCGTGAAGCTTGAAGACGGGCTTGCGGCGAAGAAAGATCATTCTCTAAAAATTTAGTAGCATCATTGACAATAGACATAAAAGAATCGGCAAAACTCATTACTGCGTTATGAAGTTCATCTTGATTCATACCTCTCGGAATTTTATTCTTGGAATTGTTGGCAGACTTAACTTGTGCCGCTTGGCATACTGCTGGAAACATGTAAATCGTTAGTAACAAGGTTAGAATTGAGCCACGAACAAGTTTCATCCTACACCTCCAACATTTATTGATTGACATCAAATATTGAGCTTCTCAGTTGTTACCGAAAATACAGTTTGTAATTTAGGCGTTCAATTAATCAATTCAAGATTGTTTTTCAGATATCCATTCGTTATCTCAGATGTGGCATTAGTTGTGTGAGACTATGCTAGAAAATCAAGAGCTTGATAGCGTGACGAAATTGCAGCTAATTCAACCGTTATCGTTTGGTGATAAGGTATTATGTTATCACAGAAAAATCAAGTGCTTAATACTTGGACGTTATTGCAGATATCGCAAAAT
>Ga0224503_10000080_pt1 | contig 25363 bp, 21 predicted proteins | sample SF_Oct11_sed_USG_2_FD_169106 | JGI IMG/M metagenome (GOLD analysis project Ga0224503, IMG submission 169106) | Sediment microbial communities from San Francisco Bay, California, United States - SF_Oct11_sed_USGS_21 | ecosystem: Environmental > Aquatic > Marine > Sediment | place: USA...
TGCAACGATTACTCCATCCATTTTTTGTTTTACTATATCATTTTGAAATTTTATTTTAATTTCTGCAGTTTTAGTCAAGTTTGTTCTGGTGATGTAAATTTCATTTAAGGCTGGTGGAAATTCTTTTTCTGCACAAGATGCGACAACTCTGATCCTTTTATCCAAAAAGAAATTATCTTTTAAAATTTGCTCTATTGCCTCATCAATTTCTTCAATTGTAATTTCTGCTAAAATCCCTCTGTTTCCTCCTACGTTAATTGTTAGAATTGGTGTTTCGTTCTCTAAATTCCTAAAAACTCGAAGTGTAGTACCATCTCCTCCAAGAGTGACGACTAAATCTAATTTTTCTTTCTTTAATTCTTCTAACGTTTCAATTTGCTTAGCTCCTTCAACTTCTACTGGTGAAATTGTAAATACTGTTGATTTTTTTGCCAAGAACTTTTTTGTAACATCCTTTGCAGCTTGCTCTGAATCTTTAGAGCCTACTTTACTTACTACTGCCACTTTTTGTAATTTCAAGCAGTTCTTCTGAACTCTATTTACATAAAAATGGTATTTTTACCATATTTTGGAAAAACAATTAAGTATGAAAACAAATTCGTACAAATTATGAGTTATGCACATCCTGAAGTTTTAGTCGACACCGAATGGGTGTCACAAAACCCTCCAAATGAAAATAGAAAATTGGTAGAAGTTGATTATGATCCTGTAAATGGATATCAAAAAGGTCACATTAATGGTGCTAGTCTAATCTGGTGGAAACGTGACATCAATGATCCTGTCACAAGAGATATCATTGGTAAAAAAGAATTTGAAGCATTAATGTCTAAAAATGGAATTACTGCAGATACTGAAGTAATTCTTTACGGTGATTTTAATAATTGGTTTGCAGCCTTTGTTTTTTGGGTTTTCAAAATTTATGGTCATGAAAATCTAAAGATTATGAATGGCGGAAGAAAAAAATGGGAATTAGAAAATAAAGATTACAACACTAATGAACCTCAAATAACTTCGACAGCATATGTTGCACAACCTCCAGATGAAGGACTGCGTGCATATTTGTTTGATGTTAGCAGAGCATTAGGAAAAGAAGATACTGTAATGGTCGATGTAAGATCTCCTGCAGAATTTACTGGTCAAATTACCGCACCTCCAGAATATCCAATGGAGCATGCACAAAGAGGTGGGCACATACCTGATGCAAACAACATTCCATGGGCAACTGCAGTTAATGATGCCGATGGTACATTCAAAACAGTTGAAGAGTTAAGACAAAATTATGAGTCAAAAGGTGTTACTCCAGATAAAGATGTAATATGTTATTGTAGAATTGGTGAAAGATCTTCACACAGTTGGTTTGTTCTAAAGTACCTACTTGGTTATTCAAAAGTTCGAAACTATGATGGTTCTTGGACCGAGTGGGGTAACATGATAGGAAATCCTGTGGAAAAATAAATTGCTTCTGGACCTTCCTGTTCTTAAGAAGGGCTCGTTTTATTTTATCAAAGACGGTGAATCTGATATTATTATGGAGGATAAAACTAAACGGGGTCTTACGATTAAAGAAACATCTACTGATGAAAAATTAAATGTCAAAGCCGATAAAGGTATGATTCATGACATGGATGGAATTGGACATTGGGTTCCTATAAGATGGTATTTTTCAAAAGATGCCTATGATCTATCTCAGGTTGTAATTCATGCTGAAGCAATGGATGAAAAATACACTAAACTTCGAGAACTCACATGCCCTGATGATGACTGATAACCTTTTTAAATAAAATCAAGTTACAAGATTCAGATGTCCTTACTACTAAAAGATCGAGTTTGGTCAATGGAGGCACCTACTGCTAAACGTGGCGTATATCCATTACACGGATTCAAACTAGGACTTTACCGATTGCCAATTAAACTTGAAGAGCCCGTGGAACTAAAATCTGTCCATGATGGTCTCAAAAAAGCATTTGAAATGGACATGTATGCTGATAGAATCTATGCAACATATCGTTGGAAAGAACAAAACATGGATGATCCTGATGCAAAAGGATATGAAGAAATTGACCTATCTGTTACAGTGGAAATTGTAACCGGGGAAGTTGTAGATATTATTTATCAAATTTTCCCAATTGAAAAATTTGGTGATCCTAACTGGGTCAAAGATTATAGAAAAAAAGCAGACCATTTTGCCAAAATGGTTATTGATACAATTTTACGAAATACTATTTTGGCTGACAAAATGGTTTCTCATTTTGCTAAAACTGAAAAAATATCTGAAGTTGCTGCAATTCAAAAACTTGAAGAATTAACTCCTCTAGCAAAAATTGTTCTTGGTGCAAAACCAAAGCCAGTTGAGGCAAAAGAAGATGATGAAGAAGAAGATGATAGTGCAATTGAAATCCCTGATGGTGCAAAACCTGGACCAATCGATGTTGATTATAAATCAAAAATGAAACCATCTTCCGCATATGAAGCTCCAGAACACACAATCAAAACTTGGGGTAGACGAGGTACGAGTAATGGCATAATGGGAGTTTGGGGTGAATTTGTTTCAGTAGATTATGATATTTGTATAGCTGATGGAGGATGTATTGAGGCTTGTCCTGTAGGTGTTTATGAGTGGTTTGATTCTCCTGGAAATCCTGCATCTGAAAAGAAACCCTTGATGTCTAAAGAACCTGATTGTATTTTCTGTCTTGCATGTGAAGGTGTTTGCCCTCCTCAAGCAATCAAAATTTATGAGCAAAAATAATTGCAATTTTTTGCAAATATAAATAGCGATTAATAATTCTGTGGAATTAGGGATATGGCGGTAAATCCTTTTACTCACTTTGTTTTTGAATTATTTATTTTATCAGCTATTATAATCACTGCATATACTGCTAATTTCTATTATCTCGCATTTATTTCTAGAACAAGAAAAGAAGTTCGTCCTACAATTGATTGGGGAACTCCTAGTGTTACTATTCAATTACCGATTTACAATGAAAAATATGTTGCAAAAAGACTTGTAGATGCAGTTTGTAACTTAGATTATCCAAAAGATAAACTACGGATAATGGTATGTGATGATTCTGATGATGATACAGTTGAATTACTTCGGAATGTGGTTGATGATTATAAAAAACAAGGATTTCAAATCGAACATGTGAGACGTGGAACAAGAAAAGGATACAAAGCAGGTGCATTAAAACATGCAATGCTAACAACTGATACTGATCTTGTTGCCATCTTTGATGCTGATTTCATTCCTCCTGTTTGGTTTCTTAAACGAGCAATACCTCATTTTTCAAAATCAGATATAGGTCTAGTTCAATGTAGATGGGGACATGTAAATGAAAATTATTCAACCATCACTCAAGTGCAGGCACTTAGTATTGATTTTCATTTTCTAGTGGAACAAAAAGCAAAAAGCAATTCTCATCTTTTCATGAATTTTAACGGTACTGCAGGAATTTGGAAACGTGAGTGTATTGAAGATGCTGGGGGCTGGCATACTGCTACCTTAGTTGAAGATCTTGATCTTAGCTATAGGGCACAAATGAAAGGTTGGAAATGTTTGTTTTTGCCTGATATCGTAGTTGATGCCGAACTACCTGCTCAAATCAACGGGGCTAAAAGACAACAGTTTCGTTGGGCAAAAGGATCTATCCAATGTGCAATAAAACTACTTGCTGATATTGGTTTGAAACGTAATGTTGCAATTGAGGCAAAAATTCAGGCATTCATACAACTTACTCGTCATATTGTTTATCCACTAATACTAATACAATTTTTAACATTACCTATATTGCTAGCAGCCCAAGTCAATCTCTATGTAGTAAGTGTTTTACCTGCATTAACAATTGCAACATATCTTGCAATGGGGCCTGGTGCATACCTTATTGTCATACATGGCATGTATCACAAGACGTGGAAATCAAAAGCAAAATTACTTCCAGCATTACTTGTCTATAATGCTGGCATGTCTGTTAATAACACTGTTGCAGTTTTTGATGCAGTACTTGGCAAGAAGAATGTATTCCATAGAACTCCAAAATATGGAATTGTAACAAAAGAAGATGATTGGAAAGACAAGGCATATAATTTACCTTTTACACAAACAACTCTTTTAGAAATATTCTTTGGTGTCTATGGAATAATGGCAATTTTTATTGCTATATTTTCAAATAATCCGATCTTTGTACCCATCATTACTCTCCAAGCAGTTGGCTTTTTTTATATTGCTTACATGAGTTTATCCCATTCTAAATTTAAAAGAAATAAATCAAGTGATAATCGATTAAGGACCAAGAAGGAAAAAATGGCGAATACTGTTTACAAACTTTCCATATTTGGAATACTTGCAATTATCATTTTTGGTGCATTCATGGCAATTTCTGGTTACAATGATGATATCTATCCACTTGATAGAATTAGAGGAAATCTTGATGGGATTGTATCTTCTTCAGATCCTGATGTAATCCGTAATCATTTGGTTGCAATTCAATCTGACTTGGATGTGTTAATGGTAAACTTGCCTGAAACAACTAATTCTGATGGTGAAGTTGTTTCTCGTAATCCTGTTTGGATTTTTGGCACAGAATCTACAAATTTCTTAAGAATACAAAATAACATAGATACAATGTTTACAGGTGTTGAAGAAATTTCATCCATTTCAAAAGATAATTCTGCGTATCACACAGGGATGTTGGATATCAACGATAGAGCATTATTATTAAAAGCCAACATTATGGATGCAACTCCATACATGTATGTCAGTCCTGCAAATATGATGTTTAGTGTAATTTGGATTGCCGCAATTATTGGAATCTTTGCTGCATTAAAAAGAAAGAAAGAACAACTCACTAAAGCAGATGAAGAATAATCTAAGAAATATTTAGATCTCTTCTAATTTCATCTACTGCTCGAATTCCGTAAATGTCTCTTACTTGTTGAATTCTTATGGATTCTTTTAACATATCTCTACCTATGGCATTTATTAAAACTGAATAAACATCACTGAATCTAACCTCCCACTTGTCAGCGCAATCTAAAATTTTACTTACTGCCCATTGTCTTACTTCATGAGGCAGTGGAATTTTTTCTCCTAACTCAATTGAAATTCTATCAAATAGATTGACAATATCTGCAGTTTGTGATGCCATTTTTTCGATATCTTTTGTTACTCCGTACTTTGATTCTGCATTCATTCTAATATTTGACTGATATTCTGAAAGTTTTAACAAAGCCATCATCTCTTTTGATGAATCATCTGATGCCTTGTTTGTAATATTTTTGACTTCCTGTATGTCTTCAAATAGTTTTTCAGATTTTTTATGAAACTCTATTGTGGATTCATCTTGTCTTTTTAGGGTGTCCGAAACTGAAGATATTTTTTGCTCGATACTATTTGTTTTATCAAAGACATTTTGTTTGAAATTAGAGACCTCGTCTTGAACTGATTTGAGTCCTTCTCCAACAAAGGCTGTAGAATCTGCTCTTTGTACTAATGTTTTAATTTCAGTTTCAATTTTATCAATTTTACCTCCTAATCCCTTAATGGATTCTAGACTCAAATTATCTGCAGCACTTGCTTTTGATGCTATGGTGTCAAATTCTTGTTTGAGTCCATCAATTATTCCTCCTAACGAATCAATTTTTGATGCTTTTGATGCTATGGTGTCAATTGTTATTTTAATTGCATCTAATTCTGCATTAAGATTTGAAGTATGTGATACTTCATCTGTAATCCTTCCAAATTCTTGTTTGAGTCCATCAATTATTCCTCCTAACGAATCAATTTTTGATGCTTTTGATGCTATGGTGTCAATTGTTATTTTAATTGCATCTAATTCTGCATTAAGATTTGAAGTATGTGATACTTCATCTGTAATCCTTCCAAATTCTTGTTTGAGACTTTCAATAATTTGAGATCCTGTATCTAATTTTGCAGTTTTTTCTGAAATTTCCTCTATGTTATTTTTCAGATTATCTATTTCTGAACTAATTTCTAAAAATGAATTAGTTTTTCCTGAAACTTTTCTAAGATCATCCCTTACTTCATCAATTCTTTGAGCAATTCTGATAATCATCTGAGAATTGTTTTTAATTGAATTCATGCTGTCTTCTACTTGCTGAGATATTTCTTGAGGTTTGGATGTTTTTTGTAATTCTGAAATTCTACTAATTTCTTTTTCCAATTTTATAGTTTGGTCATTGATCTTATTGACTAGATTTGATTGATTTCTAACTTGGTTTAATCCTGCATATAGTTTTTGAGTATCATCTTCTATGATGTTGATCTGCTTTGATTGTTTTTGTATATGTTCTAATGTTGATGTTAATGTATCAATCATACCTTTCATTGACACTAGAACTTTTTGGTTTTCGCCGAAAATCTTTGACATCACTTTAATTTCTTTTTGTAATGCTTTGTTTGAATCTGAAACTGATGCTACTTTCTTAAGTAATGCTGATGAATTGGGCTCTTTTTTTGTAATTTTTTTTACCGTGGCCGATGTTTTTTTCTTTGCGATTTTGGTAGCCATGTGAATTTAATTAAAAATTTAGAAATAAAAAAGTTAGGTCTAAAATAAAAAATGTAAATAGTTACTTGTGTGACACGCGAGATTTTTATCTGATTCCATTAGTTTTGAATACTTGTTTTTGCATTGTTTTTTTACAATTTTGCTTATTTGCGGTTTTTTAGAGAAATTTGTTCCATTGCACGCATGAAAAACATGTTTTCAGTTTTCCACAATTTGGAGCCTATATGATGTATTGATAGTCACAATAGTAACAGTCAACCTGATTGAATTCCTTCTGGAAATCATGCCTTGATTGACTGTTTTTTAATTTTGCATTTGTTTTGATCAAATGTTACTCCTAATTGTATCTGAACTTAAGACCAAAAATGTTAGATTTTGATAACTGCTTCAATACTTGTCTAATATGTCTCAAAATACTATTTAGGCAAAACCTATGATTTGCATGAATGAATTCTACGTGTTGGTTATATGTAAAAATAAAATAATGTAGTCATGCAATGGTGCAACAATACTTGTTCATAGTTTAACCGACCATAGATCACGTTAAAGATTAACGCGTCCATCTGCCATAGGAATCATTCTGGGCACCATTGCATTTTATTGAAATTTTCCAAGTGCAACCAACCAATAAAATTTACTTAATTTCAATTCAAAAAGTTATAACATGTATTGATGCCTGGATATTTTTTGAATATTTTGTTTTAACAATTATTATCGAGCATGATTTTTTTACGATAATTCAGAACAGTTCGAATACGAAAAATATCTTATTGTAGTTTCTTAAAGTTTGTTAAATGTGCCTTTTTTAAAATGAGCTTTGATTATTTTGTCAGTTTTTTTATCTTAAAATACACTTCACTAAATTTCTCAAAAATATTTTATAAAATATGAATAGTAGTTATTCACTCATAAAAAACTAGGTGAAATTCTACGTTTACTTGTTTACAACTTCTGGCTCATGAAGTAATTCATGAAATGTTTTTGCAACTAAACCGTTTGCTGTATCAATAAATCCTCTCGGACAATATTCACATTGAATCATATAGTACTGTACGGTACCGTACTATTAATTATTAGGTGATTACAAAGTAACCTATTATGCAGTCAGATACCCCAGGTCATTTTTCTTCATTTTATTCAGTTGACCTATTCATCATTCTGCATATGGATTATGATGATTGGGCATAAAGAGGTTAGACATTATGAAAACTATCAAGTCTATGATTCATTATCCAATAACTATGGATTTTAATTTACAAATTTCCTTATGAGTAATCATTTTTAAACAAAATTATTAACTGATAACATGCAAAACATTTCTCTTCAGCTGGATTCAGCTGGAATTCAAGTTTCTCTTAACAATACCGTAACTAGTTTAATTGAACAAATTACCCCTGAACTACCTCACACTAGTTTTGTAACTGATTTAGCATTCATTATGATTATTGGTGCTGTAATCACACTTGCCTTTTTTAAAATAAAGCAACCCTTGATTATCGGTTATCTTTTTGCAGGGATGTTGATTGGGCCTCTCTCACCACTTTGGTCCTGGATTTTACCTGAGGGTGGTCCATCATCTGATGTTTTGGAAGGTGTAGGAATATTGTCTGATATATCTGCATTGAATCTTTTTGCAGAAATTGGTGTTATCTTACTTCTTTTTGTAATTGGTATAGAATTTCCGTATGCAAAAATCAAAAGTATTGGACGTGTGGCAGTTGGAGTGGGTAGTATAGGATTATTTTCAACATTAGGCGTTTTATTTTACACTTCTAGTGCACTTGGATTAGGATTCATGGATGCACTGTTTATTTCTGCTGCATTGTCTATATCTAGTACTGCAATCATTGTCAAACTTTTAGAGGAGATGGGGAGTATCAAAAAAGAATCTTCCATACTAATTCTTGGTATTTTAATTGTAGAGGACGTAATTGCAGTTATTTTGATATCCTCATTGCAGTCTATTGCTTTAGTTGGAACTGTATCAATAGAGTCCATTGTTGTAATATTATTGGTTGCAATTGGTCTTATTGTTGGAACGTTTACTATTGGAACTCGTATAATACCCCCTCTAATTGATCGAGTTGCAGCAGCAGAACACCGTGAAATTTTATTACTCAGTGTTCTTGGACTCTGTTTTGGATATGCTTTATTTGCAAATATTGTGGGGCTATCAGTAGCAATTGGCGCTTTTCTAGCTGGAGTGCTTGTAGCTGAATCCAAGTCTGCAGAAGTTGCAAAGTTACTTTCAAGTCCAATTAAAGACATGTTTGTAGCCATTTTCTTTATTTCGGTTGGTGCACTGATGGATGTTTCACAGCTTGAAAATTATATTTTTGTAGCCATTGCTTTGATTGCAGTTGCTACAGGAATGAAATTTGGAGGAAATATGATTGGAAATCTAATTTTTAGACAAAGACGTGGTAAAGCGTTACGTTCTGCATTTTCCTTAGCTGCTCCTAGAGGGGAATTTTCAATCGTAATTGTAAAGGTCGGTGTGGATATGGGGGCAGTTAGCGCTTTCATGTTCCCGCTAATAGGTATAATTTCAATTGTCACTGCATTTCTATCTCCATTTTTGGTGAAGGCTGGCGACAAAATAATCCCTGCACTGGAAGAAAAAGAAAATGTCTGATGAATTAAAACGATTTTTAGATCAAGTGCATGATGGTATCAACACTTTTGATTTTGATGGAAAAGAAACTCCGTGTATTGAACTAGATGAGAAAAAATATGATGATATGTTATCAAAAGTTGCTGGACAACCTTTGTCAATTAACACTGATCTAAATATTTTACAAGATGGATTGGGAAATGCTTTTGTTGAAATCACATTGACATTTTCAAGAGGAAATATAGTTGAAAAATTTTTAGTCAATGCAAAAACAAATCTTAAATTTTTTGAATCTCTTGCAAAAACATCAATGCTTGCACTTTCTTCACCTAAATCTAATTATGGAAAAGATAATGTGTTTATGATTCAATTACCTCGTCCTGAAAAAGCTCAAGATGCACTTGAGATAATTCAAGATGCACTAATTCCCAAAAACCAAAGATAAATGGTGCAGTTACCGGGATTTGAACCCGGGTCACGTACTTGGCAAGCACGAGTACTAACCAGACTGTACTATAACTGCAACAACCCTAAAGATTGAATTTGGATATTAAACTGTTTTTAACTATTCCAAACAAGATGTACTATGGATGAAATTCTTCTCAAGAAAATGGAACAAAAAATTCAAGATGTAATTTCTAACAAGGATGAAATCAAACAATTACTTCAATTATTTTCAAATATTGATAATTCAAAATCATTTGTTTTAGGTATTGTAGTTGGAAGAATTTACAATGGCTTTTACTATCAATCTAAAAGAATTCTAAATCGCGAACCCACAAAACAAGAATTTGAAGAATTTTTAGAATTTGTCAAAAATAAGAAATCTGCTTTAGAAGATCTATGGTGATGCTTTATTCCAATCTAACACTTTGATTAATGGTGTACCTGGTAATTTTACACATGATCCATGGAGTGCTTTTTTTGCTGCTTGCAAATGGACATCACCGTTGACGTATAATTCCATAATGCATTGACCTTGTTTAACTCTGGCACCTAAACTGGTTGCTTTGCCCCATGATCTTCTCATTCCTTCTGAAACTCTGTCTGCACCAGCAGTTGCAATCTGTTTATTTTCTCTAAGAAGATTATGTGGGTAAATTCTAAGTCTGGAATAATAACCTGTTTCACCAGTAGTTTTCTCTAATGTCTTATTTGCTGCTAATCTGGTTGATTCGATTGCCATGTGTCTAATCTGTATTTTTTCATTAAGCAGTAATTGAACGCAGTATTGATATGTTCCTCTTTTACCACCTTGAAATTTTGCAATTTTAATTTGTGGTTTACCTTTGATGTATTCCTTTCTGGTGAACACTTGTCCTTTTCCATCTCTGTAATTGGCACCATGCATAATATTCTAAAGCCAAAATCCCCATATTTTAACGGTTAGCCTAGGATCCTTCATGTTTTCCAATGCTTATATGGAATATCTTGATTCAAAGCCTGCAATAAACACTAGAAAAATGGCAGAATCAAGTTTAACTCAATTTGGTAGATTCACAGAATCAGAATATAACAAGACCCATGAAGAAATTATCTAAAGAAAAGAATTGTTTTTGATTATGATGGGAGGAGCAAAAGATGTTGTTGAGAAATTAACTAAAAATAAAACTATGCATGTACAGAATATACTGGATACTTACCCTTTGCGCCAATTGAAACGCCTTGTTTTTCTTCAAAGTAATGGTCTTCAAAATTTTTCACAAATAGATAAAGATCGCCACCAATAACAAACCCGTTTTTTTCTGCTTGGTAGTTCATTTTGGAGGTAATATTTACAGTAGGCCCGAAAAGATCAGTACCTGAGATATTAGTGGATTTCATTATGGCTACTTTTCCATAGTCAGCACTGATACGATAATTCAAAGCAGGCAAGCCTTCTTTTTTGAGGTTTTCAGAAATTGACTTTTGCGTATCAGTCATTGCAAGACTACAATCAATACAACTGCGAAAACCAAGACCATTTTTTTGTTCAGATACTTCAGGAAAATAATAAAACAGACTGTCTCCACAATTTTTAATGATCATCCCGCCAAATCTTTGTAAAATTGCTGACATTGAATTTAAAAAGATTGCATAATACTTACACCATTCTATCTCATTCATGTTTGCAGAAATTATCGTAGAATTTACCATATCGACAAATCCAACACAATATTTTTCAGACAAACCAGAAAATTCAACCATATAGTGTGGAGAGCCTCTTTCATTGTATGTTGGGTATTCATACTTTTTTTCATTTAATATGGGATTTTTGGAGCAATAATCCATCACCCAATTGGTCAATTTTTCCTTTATGTTTTATTCACCTGGTTTTTGGTCTTTTTCTGTGTGATTTAGTTTTTCTTTTGATTCTTTTTGGATATAATTCTCATAAATGTAATACCAAGGATCCATATTCACACCAGACAAATACTCTTCAATTGCTTTTCCTTTTTTTGATGATTCTATTGTCATGTTATCTCGTGCTCCCTAGAACTGCAAACATTACTCTTGGAGCAATTTTTAGAGTATTACTAATGATTGAATGCATTTATGCTATACTCCTAATCATTCCTACTATCAATACCAAAGGAATTGCAAATGCTATGACAACTCTCTTATTTTCCATTAATTCCACCACATACTCGTAGTTTCAGTATGGAGATTTTTTTCAATTAGATCGCCTCTTATAGTATGTATTCGGAATTTTATCTTCATATGCTGCTATTCCCAAATTTGGGAATATAAACTAGATAGAATGCATTGCAAGACAAATCATACATTACTCATTTCATACTAGTCACATATACTCTCCATATTGTAAAAGTTACACTCGTAATACATTGGATATGAAGTGTTATTCAATTTTGATACTTTTCTGTTGCATTTTTAGGCCTAAAAGTGCTAACAAGTCCCCTTTTTCGTGCGTAACCGTGCCTAACATGACCCTTTGGAGTGTCTGTATCTTGTTATAGTCCAACCATCTTTTTCTCACTATTTGCAGTATATCCAATTTTTAAAATCACAGTCGGGCTCAATGTAGGTTAGTATGTTTACTTCGGTTCTCATATTGAATAGTATTGAGGATAAAAATTCTAGATTCAATAGAAAACAGGTATGATTTAGTCAATTGAAGACATTGATGATACTATTCTTTTAGAATCTCAGTGAAAGGATAATGACAAATCATTAACTCAAATCAACATAAATATGGAAATCCCTTGGTTTTCATTTCATCATGGAAGAAACCCCATTAGTTAACGGTGAAATAATTTCAGATCAAGTATGTATCTCTGATAAGGACATGATTCATGAACTTGATCAAAAAGGCTTTGGAGAAATTGAAAAAGAAAAATTATTTCTTAAGCAATTTGAAACTCTTTATCTCTTATATACAAAAAGATTGATTTTAAAAAAGAACAAAAAACAAATTGATTTTAATTCTTTCATGGGCATTTGTCAAAAAACTGATTTTGATATTCTCACTAAATTTTTGATATATCGTGATCTACGTAATCGAGGATATGTTGTAAAAGATGGTTTTGGATTTGGTTCTGATTTTAGAGTTTATGAGCGAGGTCATTATGGTGAAAAAGGAGCAAAATTTCTTATTTTTGGTCTAAATGAGGGACAACAAGAAAAGATGGGTAATCTTCAAAAAAAGATTGAACAAATCACTCAGATGGGAAAAGAACCAATAATTGCAGTAATAGAGCGTCGTGGTGAAGTAATTTATTATAAAATCAACAAAATGAATTTCTATGAAAATAAATCTAGAATGGAAGACTCATTTAATTTATAATCTTATAAAACCCAATCTGATGAATATTTTAGAAGACTATTTTTTTCTGCTTCCATAAAATCATATACTTGAACATATTTTGTTTTATTTTTCCAAAGATCTTCAAAATCTTTCATTTTTCTTTCTACCCTCGACTTGTCATTCCATGATGTAAAAACATCTACTGATTCAAAATCTCTTGTTTGAGTCGAGAATGATTCTCTAGATGTTCCGGTAAATGCAACTGCTTGATCGTGTTCATCTCTAAATATTCCAATTCTTTCTGAAAATGAATCTGCAATTTGTTCTGAATTTGGAATTGCGATTTTTAGTTCCATTTGACCGTTTTCAATGATACGTCGGAGTTGTTCAATTTTAGAGTCTTTGATTAGTTTACCTTTGAATGACTTTGTAAATTCTTCAGAGAAGAGTTTTGTGAATATGTTTAGGTCACTAGTCCTAAATCTGTGTCCTGTGACCATTCTTAATTTTGCTTTACCTTCGGCAAAATTTTCAAATGCCATGGATATTGTTGCCAATGTCTGAATAGATAAAAAATCCACACATCTATCATATTCTATACAATTACTTAGGCAGGGAAAGAAAAATTCTGCTACAATATCATTTCTATCTGAACGATATTCTTCTTTAAATTGAATTTCTCTTAGGCCCAATAGCAGTCAATCCATATTTTATTATTTAAACAAACAATTCCAAATTTTATTTTTGCTTTTGTGGTAAGTTCTATGGAATTAGTTTGATGCCGCAAAAATTATTGCCTGTATAATGATTAAATCAACTCCTTAATTCTTTTGGTGGAAATCACATTAACTGTTAATTAATGATTTTATTGGATTGGTTTATGGTACAAGATCCTGAATTCCTGCAATTACTTAGAAAACAAGATTTTTTAGATAAGATCAGATTTTATTTTATCCATAAAAATAAGCATTGTTTTATAAATAACGGACATCTCAGATCTGGATTTTCATCTAATATTGTGATAACAAAAAACCAAAACACAATATTGACTATCTTTTCTAAAATGGGGTTTCTTTTTGACGAAATTATTCGAATGCGTATCGTGGGATATTCTAATGAGAAAAACAGTGATGAACTACTCTATGTTTTGAATTTAATTCCAGTTAATCGAAAAATTAGAACTTTTTTGGATTGGAAAGTTTTCTCTCCTGAATACACACGAGATATGTCTAGATTATTTGAAGTACGAAATGCTCTTAATCATAGTGTATCCCTTGAGGGTGTAAATTACAATTCAAACAAAGAAGTTTTATTGTCTTCTCAAGCAGGTTTTAAAAAATTCAAAGTGGATTTTGAAAGATCTTGGAAGAAATTACTGCAAATCTATGAAGAACAACAAAAGCCTGTTTATTTACAATTAGACAAATTTTTAAAGGAAATATCTAACTGATCCAAATATTTAATTTCAAATAGAAATAAACATGCTCCCATCGGGCATTAGACTATTTGCGCCCATGCCCGGTAAAGCATCTTCAATAACTTTGTACCCATGACTTCTTTTTTGTAGAGTCATGATACAAACAATGAACAATAATGTTATTTAATAATTATTATTATTGAGAAACTTTTTGATCATCATTCTTCAAAATTAATTAGATAAGGTACAAATTCTGATATTACTTCAAGATACTAAAATTTGCTTCTGCTAGGAACAAAAATTCATGGACTGGATGGTGTCCATGACTTGCAAAGAATGGACCGTTCAGTTTTTTGATTAAATATTGTTTTTTGTTGTTGTTTAGATATAATTATCATTTTTTCTATATTCTGTAAGTGTTCCATCTTGAAAAAGTTTTCTAAAATAAAATACTTGGTTCAAATTTGACTAGGAGCACAACGTGCATCGGAATGATAGAAGAGAATGCCGGATTGATAACTGAAACTAATGACACAAAACACATCGTAAATCGAAGAAGAAAGCGGAGCAAGGAAAGGGGCAAGGATAGCAAGCCCAGAAACTTTCCACTACATACAATGAAGAACTTACCACAGTTCAGAAAAAGTCTCATGAAGAATTTCGACAACACATACTAAAAACAAAAGGAGTACACATTGGAAGCAACATCAGCGGGTTACAAATTGGAATTATTATAGTGATATTGTTTGTAATAATTACAAGTCCGCTATGGATTGAAAAGTTGACAGACTGGCACAACAAAAAAAAGAAAGAAAAGAGATGAGTGGTTAGCCTACCACTACTGCACCTTTCATCCAAGGATGTAATGTACAGTAATAGTTGTACTCGCCAGACTCATCAAATACATAGTCCCAATCTGCACCTGCCTGAATGAATCCAGAATCAAATGATCCTGATTCCTGGTCGGTCACAGTATGAACTACAATGTCGTCATTGGTCCAAGTTACCATGGTACCAGGTTCCACCTTTACTGCAATTGGTGCATAGGATTCCGTAATCTCCGGATTCCAAGAGTCCTTTACAATTGAGACCTTGTCTGTAGATACAGCGTCATGTGTTGAAATAGGTACTCCTGCAGATCCCAGGTCATCATATGTGATGATTTGCGGATCCTCCAGTTGGTACAACAAATCTTCCTGCCATGGAATCATGGACTTACTTCCAGGAATGTTACTTGGTTGTTCCAGTAATTTCAGCTCAGAGTCATCCTTCAGCACATCAAGTATTGCCATGGAGCCTCGCTCTTCCTGTATTCCGTGAACGTGAAAGAGATACCTGCCTGCTTCTTCCCAGCTTGCCTCAATGATTGCAGTGTCTCCGTTTCCAACGAGATGAGTCTGCGCCCAGTGCGGCTCATTCCAGAGTATTCCAGACTGCCAGACCTTGAAGATTGTACTGTGAACGTGGAACGGTGATTGCAATACGCCGCCAATTCCCATGACGTAAAACCTTGCGGTCTCTCCCTCTACCACCTGAATCGGATTGTCCATGTACTGGTTTGCATATCCGTTGATTGGATAGAATTTTGTAAATGTTGCAAGTGGATCATCTGGGTCAAACTCACTTAATACAAAGAGATACTCTCTTGCGGGTTCCATGTCGTGGTGTACGGGATCAATTATCATTGCGCCAAACATTCCCATTCTCACATGTTCAGTTGTGGGAAATGCGTGGCAATGGTACATGAAGAATCCTGCTTCATGTGCCTTGAATGAATATGTGTATTCCTCTCCGGGATTAATCATTGGGAACACTCCGTCGTTTGCAGAGTTATGTGTTCCATGAAAGTGAACTGTATGTGCATACGGTGTATCATTTACAAATTTGACCTCAACCTCGTCACCTTCATCAAATCTCAACGTTGGTGCGGGAACTGTTCCGTTGTATGTCCAAACGGTTGCCTTAACGCCTTTTGATACCTCAATTTCTGCATCCTGTGCAATCAGGGTGTAGCTTCGTTTTTGCGGATTTGGGTTTTCAGCCCTTGGATAAATGTCATCAATGGTAATTCCCGCAGTTAGTATCTGCGGATTTTCAGCTTGAATTGTAATATCAGAATCTGCTACTTCTAGAAAATAGATTGCAGCAGAACCGATACCAATTATCACTCCAATGGATATCAGCCAGATCGGTTTTATTGTGTTAGTATTACTCACTGATCTATTCGACATTACAAGTGATAATAAATGATCAGATATTTTGATTGTTATTCAGCATGATAAAACATCAGAAAAGACTTACTTTTGATAATTGGATCTTAAGACCAACAACGATTAGTTACTTGGTGAAAGATCCTATGAAGACATCTTCAATAGTGCAGAAATAGTATTTAGATCATTCTGAGAAATTATACGTTTTACTTTTATTCAGATTTTACAATTCTGTATCATGAGCAATCAAGATAATCAAAACAAATCAAATTGGGAAAAAGTACAAGGACTGTCCTGGATTTTTTACGAGGACTAGTTGCTACCTACAAAAAGTTTAACGTAACTATTTTTTGACATTTTTTATCAATTTGATTGAAGAGAATATTAATTCGGAGGTTTTCTCAACACTATCGATCGAATGCTATATCTGAACTCGTTGATATGCATTATGATGATCCCTATGGATATGTTTTACAGAGTTGTTATCGTGATTTCATCAAATAGATCTTCGGCCTTCTTGATTATTTTTTTGTCATCTGCGTCTGGTTTTGCTGTAATCAATACAAGATTCTCTCCTATTGGAACGCTGATAACCAGTTGCTTTGTTCTCCTTGATGTAATGTAGTCAATTGGACCCAGGACATCATCAAGCTCCTGTCTCATCCTAAAGTCAAGCTGCATCTGCATGTATGTCATCCTTACTTTCTCATCTTCAAGCAGCGGATTTATCCCCTTTCTGAATCCCCCTGCAACAAGATGCCCTAGCTGGTTGATGACTCCAACATGCCTCACCTTGTCTTCATCAGACAGTTTTTGACATGCTATGTCTAACTCTTGTATCTGTTTTGGAGTAAGTATGGCCATGTTACGCTCTCAACATTATCAGTGCAGTATATTGTATCTTTTCTTCATGCAAAGGGGTTATGGCCAGCTTGATGTCAAAAACATCTCGGTTCTGTATACATGCGTTAATCAGATCATCCAGTTCAGACTTGTTGTCGGATTCCACTATCTCAACTTTCATCATACATCACCATATCATCATTAGCAAACTGTCGGTACAAAGACAGGGGGAATTTGAGAAAAGGCCCATTCTACAAGGTCACTTCTTTTGTGATCATATCGGTAGTGTGACCTGGCCTGAATCTGGTCTGCAAAGTTAGCAGTACATGGATACAGCATACAGTGAGAAGACATCTGACTTAGACTATGGATGATGTCTGGTCTGTGACCTGCCAGGTGTATCATCCATTGCCTTTTGTCAGCTGTGACCATCTTCTCATCAAAGCAATAGTAGCATGAGCTTGTAATCATCATTTAGTTTCTATAGTGGTGTGTTGCAAGAGGAAGATAAACTGCCAGTAAGTTGTATCTAGGTAGAACTAGATGATTCAGTTGACTTTATGCAGAACCAAATCAATTAGTTAATTCGGTTTTGGATTATCTCAAAAGGGTTTGCGTTTATCTACAAAACAAATAGCATGTAATAATATGAAATATGTTCAATATGAGATAAAGGCGTCTGTGCCATGGAAACATTCCATACATACCACGTCTTCCAAAAACAAGCAAACAGACAATGCAAACAGTACAGCATCTGATTTTTCTTGGGATTGTACGTCTGAAAAAATCCAAAGGATAAAGGAATATCAAAAAAAGGCACGTCATCGCCTTGGGAGAAACTAGGTTTGCGGTGCGCTAGCTGTGGAAATCAGGCAAGTTGGAGGGATCCTGATTGCAACAAGTGCGACAAGCCGTTGCATCAGAAAAACTGCAAGGGAAAAGCATCTGACTGCAAGTGTCATGAAATAAACGAAAATCAATGGACGCAAAGAAAATCGGTGACTACCCAGAAATGACACATATTTCTGATCTTTGTTTATCATATTTTACTGACGGGAAAATAATGGAAAGAAAAACAAACATGATTTTCAGGGGGAAGACGCATGCAAAATAAAAAGAAACGTAAGAAGTTGTTTGGCAATGATGATGATGACTAATAAGGACAGGTTTACAACGCAAGAAATTTTGGCATAAACAGAAACACTTATCAATTAAAATCAAAGAGAAATTCAATCATTCTGCTGATCCTGCGTTTTGACATTTTTTCATTATGATAGACGGCATAACAATTTGAATATGATTCAGCAACAGTGCTTACATGGAATAAATCTCATGTTTTTGGTGTTTTCTAGTGTGTCAGGAGTGAAATAGATTCGGTCCTCTTTTTTTACAGGATGAATGTGACATTCAGGTTTCATCTCTGCCAAATGATGCACAATCATGTCTGATTTCTTGCCAAGGTATCCTGCCAATATCATCTCTTCCTTTGCCATGTATGTTGATAGAAAAATCGTACAGAAAAAATCCACAAAGATACTTTCGTGGATAATGCTTTGTTCATTTTTTACTTCTCACATTTTTTATTATTTTACTCATCATCAAGAATTTTTTTGCATATTACACATTCCCGTTTGTTTTTTAGTCCAGGTATTGGAAGTGATGCAAAATGCTTGCAATTTTCATGATTTGCCGCTATGTATTCCAAAGTTAGTTTGTACTCTCAGATAAAATGATGTCTTTGTTTTTATTTTTGGATTTTATTGTACTGGAAGGTTCATTGTGGGTTTTTTCATAGACTAGGACATTTTGAAAGTCACCTTCCCAAGCATTCCAAACAAAGCTACAATATCTACAATGGTAGGTCAACTCACTTTTCCCCCATGATGATCTCCTTAGAAAACATATCATCATCTGTAAGTATCCAAGACAATCCCATGAAATCCATTGCACTGAGTTCATGCATTGTGGATGGAAGAGGGATTTTGAATCCCGCTTCCAACCGAAGATGACACGTCTGTTTTCTGGCTATAATGTTTGTTTAACATGATTTGCTGTGTCATGACATCACAATGAAACAAGAGGATATTAAGGCAGAAGAGTTTTGCTCAAAATCAATCTCAAAATAACTAGTTGATTTCATGTTGGATGTAGTCAACTGATATTTGGATTAAAAGTAGGATTACAGTCCGATACAATGATGAAAAAATCTTCAGAAACCAACGAAATGCTTCAAAAAGTAAAGAATTCCAGGCTGGTAACTCCGCGTTACAAAAAAACATTTTATGGATTCTATGTATTTGCAGCAGTTGCAACCATAGTACTTTCATTGATATTGTAAGTGTAATTCTGAAAAAATCTCAAGATATTCATAAAAAATACATCTTTTAGTTTTTGTAAATATGAATTGTTTAATCTGAATTTACTTCTTTTGTTTATTTTATTGAATTAGTATTGACTAATCCTACAGATCCTTTTTGGAATAAAATGGCAAAAGCAAAAAAGGCATCAACAACCAAAAAAACTGCAGCAAAGAAGACCAAGAAATAATTCTGATCTTCTAAACTTCTTTTTTTCCATCTTAATGTATTCAACGTTTTTCAAAATAACGTCCCTTCTGATTTCTTTGTGACTCTAATTGCAGCATCTCTGTTTCACAAATAATTTGAGTTGTGTTCCTGAAAAGATAAAGTTGGATTTTTGGTATTGAGACAGAAGAGTTTTGTTTCAAACCAAATCCTATAAAATCAGTTATTTTCAGAACAATATTGGTCATTTTATTGTCTTGTAGGCATAAATAATGAACTTGCATCATATGTGTTATGGGACTTTCCAATTCCAATCTTTCGGCGCTTAGGGTTTTTACACCATCTTCAATCTTAGACAAGTCCCTTAAATTTTTTGAATTTCTAAGGTATGAAACCAAAGCATTCAGAGATGAAGACATTGTATCCAAAGATGATCTTTTGGATGCAATGTCTAAAAGTGTCAAGATAAAACAAGCGGCAAAAGCAAAGAAATCAGATATTGCAAAACAGTTCGAGGAATTTGCAAAGAATCTGGACAGAACATTGTTCATCAAAAATACCAAGGATGAACTCACTGAGATAAAGTGGAAACGAATAGATGATTTTTGTGGGTTGTTACGATTAGTTGAGAGAAGCGATGAAAGAAAGATTCGATGGGCGTTGTACCACATTTTTATTTCCGGAACTTTAAAAATCTCAAAAGATAATATTGCTGAACTGTTAAAGGAATTCAAGATCAAGAATCTGGAAAAGATACTTGCAAAAATCATCAAGGCTGAGACATCATCCGGATTGGATGCGGAATTTGATGGAAAATATTTTGTAATCAACCATGAGAAGGATGATAAGATAGTTTCTCATTACTTAGCGGATGCCATTGAAGAACCATCAAGAAGATCTCCGGGCGAATTGGAAAAAGAGATCCTGGAATTAATTGACGAGGGGTCTTACTCCAACCAGGAAATTTCTCAGATGCTAGTTGTAGATGAAGGACTTGTATCAAGAACAATTAGCAAACTACGAGATCAGGACAAAATAATTCTATCAAGTTTTGGTAAACGTGGTGCAAGATACTTTACTACAAACTGTGAGAATTGCCCGTTTGGAACAACAAAGGCATCATGTAGAAAAGAGGCCTTGTCATACATCATCTCTACGTTCATGCAAGACTTTGGATTGAGTTTGACTGCAAACGACTTTGACTCAATTGATGCAAATCAGGCTCTTCTCAAAATCAAAAGAATTGTAATGATGGCAAGAAAAGAAAAGAACACAAAGCTTGAGAGGAACATAGGGGAGAATCTTACCATCTTACTCTCAAAGGTGGTAGACAAGTTCATTGAAATTGAGACTCCTGACAAAAAATCCCCAAATGTACCTGAATTTAAGATTCTAGGCACGTCCAATCTTGCAAATCTTCCGATGCTGTATCAATTGGGGCTCAAAAAAGGGGCACAAGGAGGGATACGTCTGATGGATGAGATGCTTCATTTGGCATCAAAATCCATCAGAAAAGAGGACCGAATAAAAATCCGAAAACAGGCCCTAAGTGAGACAAACAAGTTTCTCAAAAATATTGGATTGGATGAAAAAGATTCTAGTTGATTCAAACCTAAATTCGTTCAAAAGCATTATTTATGAAAACATCCCCTACAGATACAAATCTAAGTGGTTACCAATACCAATTGATGGAAAAGAATTCAGTTTTTTGATTTTATCGCATCTGGATGTTGCATGATGTAGTGAAACATACATGGCATGTTAACGGTACATTTACATTTCATATCCGCAAAATTAAATCCAATTATTTAAACTGTATCTAAGTTGATTTCATCTAAAATAAAATCAACTGTATGTTGGATTTTAAGCAATTGTGTCATTACCTCTTTAGTTGCTAAACTATCGTGAACCAACACCTGACAAAGAATCCTATGATGCATCCACCCATTGTAGTTATTGTGGTGCAAAAATAGAAAGTGAAAAGGAATTTTGTTCTAAATCGTGTAAAGCAAAAGATTCAGTTTGGCATAAAGATGACAATATGTGATCCATATGACCCATTCAGACGATGATTATAATGAAGAGGATGTTGCACAAAGATTCGAGCGACTGTATCCAAACTATGACTATTCATTGCAATCTGCATATCATGAAAAGGATGCAAGAAAACGCAAAAGAATGAAAACAATGTACTGAATTGGATTGTATTTTTAATAATGCCTTTTGATTTTGAAATTTATTTTTTGATAAAATCTAATACTCATAAACCCAAAAAAAGTGATCTTGTTATTACGGAAAAAAGTAGCTTTTGTTGATCATTTCTGTATAAGAATCTACTTTTGATGAAATCTTTTGTCATGGATATCAAATGTAAAAACTGTGAAAAGAAATTTGATCTTTTCACAAGCGAATTCTGTTGCAAGGAATGTTCTGAAGAATATTATTTTAAAAATTGATGGATGAAAATAATATGGCAGAATACCTTGGAGATAAAAAATAATGATTGTGCATCATCTAGGTAACAAACAAAAAGAATGCGAACATTTACCATGTAGAAAAAATACATAAGCAATATTTTACGCCTGATTTGTTGGAAAATGCAATCGATTTGGGCTTTAAACCATGTAAGTGGTGTAATTAAGAAAAATATTTTTTATTTTCTAGGTATTCTTGTGATGACGTTTGGACAGCATAATCGCATCTCTGCCTTTTTTTAATCATCAAAATATGTTCATTTTTGCAGCATTTACAGCAAAATCTTTCTTAATTCCCATCAAACACATTTCCGCTATGCATACAGATTTGTCCTATTATTATTAATTTACAGTCCTAGCCATAAGCCATTAGATTTTTCTCTTCAAGCTCGCTGTGAATTTGATTTACAGAGCGATGTATGTCATCCTCTTGCTTTGCACCGACACAGACTAGTTTTCCTGATGCAAAAATCAGAATCACCGTCTTTGGATCAAGCATCCTGTGGATCAGCCCCGGGAATTGCTCTGGCTCATACATACTTCTTGGAAGGGTTCTTGCAGCCTGCTCCAATTTCACTTTACCTCCGAGATTGATTGAGGATACGATGTTTTGTACTGTGACTATGGGTTCATTTTTAATTTTGATTTTACCTTTTCTTAGCTTTTGAACTACCGTGTTTACTGCTTTGATTGCCAACTCTTCGGATTTGGCGCCAGTGCACACCATCTTTCCTGAGCCAAAAAGTAACGTGGCAGTCTTTGGACTTTTTAATCTGAAAACTGCCCCCGGGAATTGCTCTGGATGGTATTCCACATCTGGGAATTTCATTGTTATATCGTCGAGGTCAAGTGGTTGCTCGATCGTTGCCGAAGCCACTACGTTAACTATTTCGATTATTGGTTTGGTTTGCGCCATGACAATTTCTTTGAAATTTACTATTTCTTATATTGGAAAAGTGAACAGTTTTTACGTAAAAATACAGTACTAATCATCTTTTTTGTGAATTGACAGAATCAAGATTACATGGAAATTTTCAGAATGCATAAATAGATAATATCGTTTGAAACAAAATTGGGTTTGTCATATGAATGCTAACAGATGTCATGCTTGTGGAAGGGTCTTTTATGATAGTACGGACACATACTGCTCTTTTCAGTGCAGTTTTCTTGCATCGACAACAAAAAGAAAATTTTATCGTAAAAAGGAACTAAAATAAATTTCAAAACATTCTATTGTTTTAATTGTTCTAATTTCCATGTAAAACTTTGAAAGATATGACGCCTTAGATTCATAACTCCTACATTACGAATTCAGATATGGTATGCAAGGGGACATGCCCCAGATACAAGGCAAACAAACCATCTGGGATGAACAGTAGATATGAGTTGGGCCAGAAAAGATGCTCAATTTGTGAGATTTTCATGAATTGGGATGGCAAACATTGTCCATGTTGCAGTTATGTCTTGAGAACAAAACCAAAAGGAACACAGACAAGGCACCGACTGATGGTGCTGCAACAGGTAAAAAGAATAGGGATTAGATAAATTACAAAGATTCTTGGCTATCAGACAAAAAAGTGACACGCTTGTTTGGCAATGGATATCATTTTAACTTCTGCACTTGTCGCATACTGCCTCAAAGGTTTCCTCGCCCAGCACGATACTCACGTTTGACGAATAGCATTTTGAGCACATTCCGTTCATGAAAATTCTCCCCTGCATTCATCGCAGATTAGAAGGGTGACCTCCGTGCCGTCTCTGAAAACCTCTATGTATGACACGTATTTTTTATCATTCCCACAATTGTTGCATATTCCCATCATAGGAAGTACCGTTGCTTTTTGAGGGATTAGAACAGCACAGATCAAAAATTTGTTCGATCTGGGTTAATGATTTTTAATCTCTGAAAATATCTACCTTTTTTGAAAATGACTGCATGATACGAGAGTTCTTTGGATTTATTCTGGATTTAATCACTGGCAACTGATTGCCAATATCATTTTTTCCAGATTTTTTCAGTCTTATCACACATCTTTTTCCTCGTCTATGGTTCCACCCTGTCCATACAATACGTGCATGGTGTACGTATCAGTTACATCTGGATGGTTTCGCATCTTCTTGACAAGTTCATCTATGAACTGAGGATCACGAGTCAAGACATTCAAAAAGATGTCATGCTTTCCCCAGATTCCATTGATTTCACTTACCTCTGGAATTTCCTTGAATTCTGAAATGATTTTGGCTTCACTTCCAGTGTTGCATTTTATGAGAACGTATGCTTGCATACATTGAATTGCTTTCAAAGCAGATAAAGATGGTGAGAATTAATCTCCTTTCCAAACAACTCTCTGAGGGAATGGTATCTCAATTCCTGCATCATCCAATGCATTTTTAGCAAATTTAAGTAAGATTGGTGCAACCTTTCCCCAGTCTTTCTTTGGATACCACACAAAAATTGAAATGTTGATGCTTGAATCCCCCAGTTCATCTACTCTGAAACTTGGTTCTGGCTCATGAAGAACGTATGGTATTCTGGAACAAATGGTCTTTTTCAGAACCTCTATTGCAGCATCTATGTCTTCTTTATACGCAATACCAATCGTAGTTTCATGTCTTCTTACTAGCGAATCACTAAGTACTCTGATGTTTGATGTGAAGAATTTTTCATTGGGTATCCTCATAATGGTACCGTCAAATTTTCTCACTCTCGTTGAAAAGGCATTTACATCCACAAAACTTCCAGCAATGCCGCTGTCAGGTAGCTCTATAGAGTCCCCTTGCTTTGCAGGCTTTTCAATTAGCAGGAAAATACCGGATATCAGATTGGATACTACTGATTGCGTCGCAAATCCAATCACAATGCCAAGAATTCCCCCTGCCACCAAAAGCCCTGAAAAATCAATCCCGGTGGACGTTGTAAATACTAGAAACGAAATGACAATTATTCCGAAATAAATCATCTTGCCAAAGTTCTTGGCAGTATGTTCAGGCAAAATAGGAGCATAGTA
>Ga0224503_10000083_pt1 | contig 24715 bp, 35 predicted proteins | sample SF_Oct11_sed_USG_2_FD_169106 | JGI IMG/M metagenome (GOLD analysis project Ga0224503, IMG submission 169106) | Sediment microbial communities from San Francisco Bay, California, United States - SF_Oct11_sed_USGS_21 | ecosystem: Environmental > Aquatic > Marine > Sediment | place: USA...
GTATCTGCGTTAGCTCTGATTCCTATCTTCTTTGCTTTTTGAGACCATTCTAAAATCTGTTTAAAATCGGATGTAAATTCTGGCTCTATTGTTGGAATGTCTCCTATGTATACATTACCTGAACTACCGTCAATTGTTATTGCATCGCCTTCTCTAACTATTTTTCCATCAACACTGCATTGTTTATTGTCATTATCAATTTTCAAAGTAGAACATCCAACAATACAGGGCTTACCCATTCCTCTAGCTACTACTGCTGCATGAGATGTTTTACCTCCTCTGCTGGTTAAAATTCCAACTGATTCAAAGAATGCTGGAACGTCTTCTGGCTTTGTTTCTTCTCTGATTAGAATTACTTTAGCACCATTTTCACCCATTGCAGTTGCTCTTTTAACATCCAACACTGCAATTCCACTTGCTGCCCCTGGAGACGCTGCAATACCCTTTGCAAATTGTTCATAGTTTTTGATTTCTTTTGGGTCCATTGTTCTGTGTAGTAGTTGTTCTAGTTGTTCTGCTTGAAGTCTAGTTAGTGCTCTGTCTTTGCTAATTAATTTTTCTTTAACCATGTCTACTGATGTTTTTATCATTCCTATGGCATTCATTTTTGCATTTCTTGTTTGTAACAAATAGAATCGTCCTTGTTCAATTGTAAACTCAATGTCTTGTGGTTCTTTGTAATGTTTTTCTAATTTTTCACATGTTTTTGCTAATTGTTTGTATGATTCTGGTAGGTCTTTTTTCATTTCATCAACTTGCTTTCCTGTTCTTACACCAGCTACCACATCTTCACCTTGAGCATTGATTAGATATTCACCATAGATCTTACGTGTTCCATCTCCTGGATTCCTTGTAAACACGACACCTGTGGCACAATCATCACCCATGTTTCCAAATGCCATTGATACAATGTTTACTGCAGTTCCATCTGCAATATTTTTTGTAATGTTATTTCTCTCTCTGTATACGATTGCTCTTTCTCCCATCCAACTTCCAAAGACTGCTTTAATTGCAAGTTCTACTTGCTCTGTAGGATCTGTTGGGAATTTCCCTCCGATATGTTTATCACAAATTTGCTTGTATTGTTCTACGATTGATTTGAGTGATTCTTCATTTAAATCACTGTCCTCTTCAACGTTTTGCTTTTTCTTTGCTGCTTCTAAAACTTCGTCAAATTTACTATCATTTACTCCAAATACAACTTTGCCAAATAATTGAACAAATCTTCTATAGGAGTCCCATGCAAATCTTGGGTTGCTACTTTTTTCAGCTAGTCCTAATACTGTTTGATCATTTAGTCCTAAATTCAGGATAGTATCCATCATTCCAGGCATGGATATTGCTGCACCTGATCTAACTGATACTAGTAAAGGGTTTGATTTGGAGTTCCATTTTTTCCCTGTTTTTTTCTCTATTTTTGCAATATTTTTTTTAACATCTGCCATGAGTGTTTTTGGCAGTTTTTTATTATTGTCATAGTATTTCTTACAAACTTCGGTAGTGATTGTAAATCCTGGTGGTACTGGTAGCTTTAGTCTGGTCATTTCACACAGACCTGCTCCTTTTCCTCCTAGGAGTTTTTTGTTTTTTCCGTCACCTTCGTCATAAAAATAAACTTGTTTCATTTTTTACGATTATCCAATCTTAAAAGGGGGGTATTAAATCATTGATTTTGCAAAATCTGACATTATCTTGTTCCAATCTTTTGCCTTAATGATTCCACTTGCAACTAGGATTCCTTTAGATCCTAATTCTATTGCTTTTGCAACGTCTTCTCCTGAAACAATTCCAGCTCCACAAAGTAGTTTTGTACTGTTTTTTGTGTTTTTTACTGCATTTGCCGCTTTTGCAATTAATTCCGGTTTTTCTTTTGAAACTGCTTTTCCTGAGCCAATTAGTTCTGGAGGCTCTATTGCTATATAGTCTGGATTTAGCTTCACATATTTTTTAACTTCTGCAACATCTTTTACACATAAAATAGACATCATCTTTAATTCCTTTAATTTTAAAATCAGTTTTTCTATTTCTTTACTTGATATTCTATGTTCACTGTGATTAATCAATGATCCTTTTACTTTGGATTTTTTTAGTAATTCTGGAATTACAAAACCTGTGGTGCTGCCAACTTTAGAGTCATCTATATGTTGAGCTAAAATTGGAATTGAACTTTTTGATACAAGCCCTATGAGATGTTGTGGTGGTGATACTGCAATTTTTATTTTATATTTTTTGGAGATTTTTTCAGCAGTTTTCACAAATTTGGTTATATTGTCTCCCGCAATTTCTTCATAATTTTTACAGTTGATTACAAACATCTTTTTTTGATCTTTTCTGTATTATATTTAATCCTTGATTACACATGTGTTGTTTTTGATTTAATGTCGTAATTCCTCTTCATTGTTAACACTATCATCATTAGAGTAATTCCTGCAATATTTGTGCCTATGATAAATACATCTGATACTATGATTCCATAAATTGACCACAAAATTGAACCTGTTGAAATAAAGATCATCAAAAATTTTGAAACATCTTTTAGACTTTTTGTTTTATATCCTTTGTAAATTTGTTCTACCCATCCCGTGAGAATTAAAACTCCGGCTGCCACTCCAAGTATGGTAAGTAATGTTCCATCAATTTCCATATCTCATTTTAACTCCAAAAGAATTCATCTAATCCTGTCTGTTTTGGTTTTCCTAACATTGTATCAAAATCTAAATCCATTGATGATGTAATTTGTTCTAATGTTGATTCCATGAACTCCATGTATTTTTTTGAATCTATTTCTTCTTTCTTTGCTAACTCTACGGGTTTTACTCCTGGTTTGTTTAAAATTTTGATAAATGAAATTTTATCCCCTTTTTTTATTTCTCTAATTGATTCTAATTGTCTCGCAGCTCTGATGTGTTGAGGGATTGTCTTTACATATTCTGACGGTGCTTTACTCAGCATTACATTGAATGTCAAATCTTCTAATGGGATTTCTTTTGCTTCTACCTTTTTACCGCATATGGCAATTTTTTCAGAGATTTTTTGTTTTGCCTTTACAAAATCTTCTATTGTTTGAACTTTGGATAAAATATCTACTAATTCATAAAATAATTTTTTGATAAATGCTGGTGTATGTGATTTTTTCCCAGTTAGACCTTTGACATCTACTTTGCCCGATTTTGTAACTCCAAGATAATTTTTCTTTCTGTTACTTAATACACAGTATCTGTATGTCTTGTCAATCTCCAAATCTACACCATGATCCTTTTTTGCTTGTTCAATTACTGTTTGAATTTGTTCTTGAGTTGGTTTTTTGAGAAATAATGAATCTGTGTCCCCATATAGTACTTCTATTCCTATTGACTCACATTTTTTAATTGTCTCCAAAATTGTATGTCTTCCAATTGCTGTTGTTGCTTCAGCTACTGGTAGAAAGTATAATGGAAATATTTCAGCGCCCATTACCCCATAACTGGCGTTTAGAATCACTTTGAGTGCTTGACTGACTACGGTGTATTGTTGTCTCTGATCCTCAGTCAGAGTTTCCTTTTTTGACAGGCTCTTGTAGTAGTTTACTCTCAAATCTCTCAAAGATCCAATGATCATTGATGTCAGACCATTTTTCTTTGAACATGCCCAATGATTGGTTTGTGGAATAATGTCTTTTTTACATTCTTCATGAGCACATCTTACTGTCTCATAAGATAGATTTCGAACTTTGATAATACTGGGATACAGACTTGCAAAATCCATAACTACTACGTCAAAATGAATTCCTTCTTTAGGTTCGACAACGAGTCCTCCTCTATATTTTTTGTCTTTAATTACTGCATCAGACATCACTCCCTCTGATCTTCTTTGAAGTTCTTCCCGTTTTGGAATCAAACAATTTCTTTTCCGATGTTCATAATACAATAAACTCCTAATCCATTGAGATACTCCCATCCTTGCAATGTCATCCATTGGCATTCTTCCAATTCTTGCAATAATTACAAGAAGATCCATCAACAAATCCTTGTTGAAGCTGGTAAGCTCATATGTCAATAGAGCATCATTGTAACAATAGTTTGCAGTCTGGTAAAGTGATAGTTCGTCAAACTCTAATCCGTAATCTATTTTCTCTTTTCCTAACAATGCTTTTGAGACGCTGTTTAATGAAAAATCGGTGTATTTTTGACTGAATGCGTAGATTTGAAATGAACGATTTGAAAGAACTTTATACAAATCAAGATGAACTCCTTTTTTCAGAGTTGCAGAATCCCTCATCATGTAAAATGGGTTTTCCGAATTTTTCACCCCTAGTCTTTCTGCTCTGTTGTAAAGATACGGTAGGTCAAACTCGTCCCCGTTATATGTCAGAACAAATGGAAATGTCTTGATTATCTCAAATGCATCTTCTATCATTTTTTTTTCCTCACTCAAATCATAGAATTTGATTTTGATGTTGGGATCTAACTCGTTTGTCCCTTCTTCTGTTTCCTCTGTTTTGAGCACAAAAATTTGATCAAATCCATCAGAACCCTTCAGTCCTATGGCTGTGACTTTTTTTTCAGCAAGTTTTGGATCTGGAATTCGTCCAATCACTGCCTCTACTTCGATATCTACACTGAGTCTCTTTATTCTTGGAATTGGTTGATTTAGTAATTCGGCCCATTCTGAAATGAAAGTTTTAAACTCTTCTGCATCTACCATACTTTCACTGTCAACTTTGTCCCACAACAAACTTTTCAGTGCAATTTTTACTTCATCTGAAATTTCTAAATCATGCGGTATTATTTTTCCATCTTTAATTTCATAGTATTTCCCAACAATTAATCCTCTGTCATAGAGATAATTTTCATAATATTTTATGTCTGATTCCCAAGTTTCAATTTGATTTCTGATACTCTCTCCAAAATTCCCACCAATGGATAACGGACTATCTACAATTATTTGTGACATCTCTACTTCTTCATCTTTGATTAAATCATATTTTTTAACCTGTTTGATTTTAAGTACATCGTCTCTTTCTTGAAGAAAATCTAACTCTTCTGGGGATAATCTTGAATAGCAATATGGCTTATGGCCCGTTTCGTCATGCCATAGAATTAATTCTTTGGATTTTGGTTCATAGAATTTCAAAACAGCTGATTTTGTAATGTTATCATATGCAGCTGATACCAACATTGCTGGCATCATTGATTCAATTTTTTTACTCTCTCCTAGATTTACTTGCATTTTCTCACACAGTGTTTTCGTATTTGCCTACCAGTTCTTTTGCCCATTTTACAATTTTATTTTTATCTAGATTTACCACTTCTACTCCTGCTTCTTTTAATAACTCATAATCTGTTTCAGGGTATGCATCAAGGCAAACAAATTTTCTAATTCCAATCGTAATTGCCATTTTGGTGCATTCTAGGCACGGGACAAATGTTGTATACAGTATCGCTCCCTCTGTTCCTGCCTCAATTCCTAAAATTGCACAATGCATGATGGCATTAGCTTCTGCATGATTGCAAAGGCACCTGTCAAGTGATGCACCTGATTCAATTTTTCCTTCCATTCTTAGTTGACATCTTTTACATCCTCCTTCAAAACAATTTTTGATTCCAGGTGGTGTTCCATTGTATCCTGTTGCTAATTGCCTGTGATTTCTGACAATTACTGCGCCAACTTGCCTGGTCATGCAGTTTGAACGAAGTTTGGCAAGTTCTGCTTGAAGCATAAAATATTCGTCCCAATCTGGTCTGTCAAAAGAACTACTCACACAAATTCTCTTTGACTGTTCAATATATGGATCACTCTAGCTGAGAATTCTTGTGCGATCAATGTTATGAATTAGGTGAATACTGTGGACCCATTTTTTATAATACTTTCTTTTAAAATAATTTCAACATTTGAATAGTGAATCAGAAAATATGTTCAAAATACAGGAAAGATGTAAAATTGAAGCAGGTTTTTTTGGTAATTGTGGCAAGGATGGAAATTCAGACACTTCTCTGGTTTTAGGCACATAATTACGATAGTAATCATGGTAAGTGTTCTATTTCTTTTTCATTAGAGGAATAGATTTAGTGTATAGTAATAGCTCAACAATTCTATACGAAAGCATAAAATCAATAAATTCTGATTTCTTCTTATCGTATGACTGAATTTGTTGAAAAAAAATATGTCCAAAAAAACTCTATTGAGAAACGAGATTATCAAATAAATCTTGCAACTCAAGCAATTAAAGAAAACTGCATTGTAGTGTTACCTACTGGTCTTGGAAAAACCGCTGTTGCATTACATGTAATTGCTGAATACCTTGCAAAGGGAACTGGTGGTGTATTGTTTTTAGCTCCAACTAGAGTTTTAGTGAATCAGCATTATGAATTTTTAAAAAATAATCTTACACTGGATGATATATCTATAATTACTGGAGAGGATCCAATAGCAAAAAGAACCAAACTTTGGAATAGCAGTATAATTTGTGCAACTCCTGAAATTGCTAGAAATGATTTGAATCGAAAAATCGTATCATCAGAACAATTCAATCTTGTCATCTTTGATGAAGTTCATAGGACTGTTGGTGATTATGCCTATTCTGGCATTGCTGAACGTTTTGAGAATTCATCCTCTAGAATTGTTGGAATGACTGCCACCTTGCCAAGTGAAAAGGAAAAAGCTACTGAAATTCTAACAAAACTTGGGATTTCAAGTATTGCAGAACGAACAGAAGATAGTGCTGATGTGAAGCCATACACCCAAAAAACTAACACCGAATGGATTAACGTAGAACTTCCGCCTGAACTAAAAGCAATTCAAACCTTGCTGAAATTGGCATTAGATGAAAGGTATGATACTCTAAGAAAAAATGGGATTCGTTTAGCAGAACAACAATCTCTTTCAGCACTTCTTAGAAATAGGCCTTTTGTATTAACTCAGAATAGACGTTCAGCAAAACCACTGTTCACAGCAATTAGAATTCATTATGCATTAAACATACTTGAGGCTCATGGCATTACGCCATTTCTAAAATTTTGTGAGCGTGCAAAAGCAAAAAAAGGTGTTGGAGTAAAAGACTTGTTTGAACTTGATCCTAATTTTACAAGAGCCATACATTTGGCAAAAGAAGCACAATTGCGTGGAATTGAACATTCAAAAATTCCAAAACTAAAAGAAATCATTGAATCTGTTCCAGGCAAAGTTTTGATATTTACAAGCTATAGGGATTCTGTTGATCTAATTTTCAATCAGCTTACTAAACTTGGTATTTCTGCAGGAATTTTAATTGGCAAAGCTGGTGTAACTGGATTAAAACAAAAAAAGCAAATTGAAACTGTGCAAAATTTTAGAGATGGCCTTTTTCGTGTGCTAGTTGCAACTCGTGTTGGGGAGGAAGGATTAGATATTGCTGAAGTTAATCAAGTAATTTTTTATGACAACGTGCCAAGCTCTGTTAGATTTATCCAAAGGAGGGGAAGAACTGGCAGAAAAGATACTGGTAAACTTGTAGTTTTAATTGCAAAAAATACTATTGATGAAACATACTATTGGATAGGAAAACGAAAAATGACTGCTGCCAAATTCATGGGTGAACAGATGACTCAAGTTTTGGAGAAAAATCAAGAAATTGAATCTAAAAAAACAGGACTAGATGCATTTCTCTAGTTTTTGTACTGTCTAGTTATGTTGTCAAAAATTATTTGTTTTCTTTGAATTATTTTATTTTTCATTCCTGACTCTAAATGATGAATACCACTCTTTTTTGCAACTAGTAAATTCTCTAATCTCACATCAAACTGATTTTGAAGAAAATTTTCAACTCCTGAAAACCCTCCATCTACCTCTAGATTTTTAAATGCATCTTTTGCTAAATTATTGATGGATTTGTCTAGATATGAGATAATCTCTTCAAGTGTTTTCTCAGTAAGTACCATGAATGTCTTAATTTTAAATCTGCAAAAAACGTTGTGTATTTTATTTTGGTTTAATAGATGTGATCTCCGAAATAACCTATCCTAATCTTTTGATGATGTGGTATCCAAATTCTGTTTTAATTGGCTCTGAAATCTCTCCAATTTGAAGTTTGAATGCTGCATCTTCAAAAGGTTTTACCATCATGCCTTTTGTAAAATAGCCCAAGTTTCCATCTTTTTTCCCACTGCCTTTATCCGTTGAGAATTCTTTTGCCAAGGTTCCAAATTTTTCACCATTTTTGATCTTTTCTAAAATGACTAGGGATTCACTTTGTTTTTCAACTAGGATGTGAGAACATTTTATCTTGTTAGACATTTTAATACTCTTTTTCTACCACCTCCTTGTTTTAATAAATACTTGGACAAATCAGAAAGAATCATTGTAGGAGGACAAGTGCCTGAACAGGTACCTGATTATTTTGGAGTCGGAGGCGGATTTGAAGCAGGAATTCCAAGGGTGCGATTTCACTAGGAAATCATGGATGCAGAACGTGAAAGGCTAGGACCATTATATCCAATGTATTACGAGTGTAACTTTTACAATTCTTCTTCCACTTGGTACAAACCAGAGTATTTTCAGTATTCAGATTATGGAGAGGTTATGTAGGTAATGTAATGATAATTTCTCTCGTAGTTTTTCATAATTCTATCTAAGATTATGAAATATTTAATTCAAAATCAAAATATTTTAACATTACTTGGTAAAAACAAAATTATTGATCCTTTGATTGAGTATAAAATGTCAAAAAATTGGTGCCCTAATTGTAGGAATAATACATATTCAGATGGAAGATGTCATTGCTCAGTTTGTGGTACTGATTATTAGTATTCATAAATTGGTGTGCTAAAGTCAAGAATATATTCAAAACTTACAAACTACATAATCTTGTATAGGATTATGAAAGACTATTATTTTTAAGATTAAATATAAAAAAATAGGTTCATCGAAATGTCAACAGTTCACAACCGGGGGTGGGTTATTGAAGCGTCTTTTTTGATTTCGTCGAACCTTAAACTTTGAATATTTATGAGATACTTAAGTAAGGAGATAAAACATCTTAACAATTTTTTATTTTTTGTCTTTTTTATAAACAATTATTTAACTAAATATATTCAAAACTGTTTTTCTTTTTTCTAATGTCCTATTCCTATCTAAGGTTAAATAATCTTGTATGGGATTATTCTAATTTCACTGTCTTTTGTTCCGTAAAATTTTCTAGAGATTAAAGCAAGACGAAAGAATTAAACCTCCCTAGAGCTAGCTATTGATACATAATGGACAAAAGAGATACTTTGGTTTTAACTGGAATTTTAGTAGGAACTGGTGTGCCAGTAGCATTGATGGTTCTAATTGCAAATGGGATCATCGATAGCCCAATTCGATAATTAGGTTTTCATAGAATTGTCTAATGGAAATGAAAAGTGAGAATTCTATTTTTATCGACAATCAGTAAAAATAGAAATTTCCTGTAGACACAAAAAATGTAACATAACCTAAATTATAACGGAAATTTGTTTGTCGGAGTGTTTTTAATTATAGTAATTGCATGAGTTAATTATGAAAAAAGGTGCAATGATCGGAATCGGTGCAGGAATAATTGTAATCGTTGTAATAATTGCAGGAAATAATATGACTCAAAATCAAATAACTGAATCAATTGGAGTAGATGTGACAGTGGAAAAAGCAACCGGCCCCCCTGAAAGCGTTGCAACCTCATCACAACTTTTGCAGGAAACTGAATTCGATATTTCCCAGCATTTCTCACAAGATTGCTCTGGAACTGCAGGATGCATCATAGGAACTGTGACTGAAATAATTGATGGAGATACCATTCATGTCGATGATCAGTCTGTGCGATTTGCATTGGTATCAGCTCCTAATTTAGAGGGATATGGGGGAGTGGATTCGAAGAATTTTATTCAGACAATCTGTCCTGTTGGCTCTGAAGTATTGGTAGATGAGGATGATGGACATGTTTTAGATGATCATGCCAGAATGGTCGGGATAATTACCTGCAATGACATGATTCTCAATGAAGAATTACTTGATGCTAGTTTGGGTCATTTGGAATTGAGGTTTTGTTCGTCTAGTGAGTTTGCAAATGAGTCTTGGGCTATCAAACATGGATGCATGACAGACTAGATTTCTAAATTTGATGCATATTGCTTTATGATCTCCTGATTTGTAAACATCAATTACAATGCTTGTTTGAGAATTTGATTTGATGTTGGCGTATGTTCGTGTGTTATAATCTGTGGCTATAATTATTGCATTGTCCTCAAATACAAATGATACTGGTTTTACATGCGATATGTTGTCATGAGATGTAGCTATTCTTACTTCTAATTTTTTTAGAAATTCTATTTCTTTTTGACTAAATTCTATCAATTAAAAATTCGTTCTCTTATTTCAGGGATGTGTCTGTATACGATGTCTCTTATTTTCATTTGATCTTCTTCAGTTGGTGTTTCTTTTTGTGCACTTAGAATTGCACCTCCCATGCCCAGTGCCATGCCTATGACAATTCCATAGACAAATTCTTGTGGATTTTCTACTTTGAGTGTTTCTTTGTTTTCTTTGATTTCTTCTAAATATGCCGGGATTGTTGATACGGCACCATTGATGATTTGAATAATTAATTCCTCTAGTTGATCCTCGCTCATGAAATCTCTCTGATGGATTTCTTAATAAATTTGCATCTGAATTTATTTAATTTATTGTGACTTTACGTTTTTTATTGGCCAAAAATTATTGGATGTCAATTACATAAAATATCTAAACAACAGAATAACATTCATCTAATCTGTGAGGAGTATGTGTAAATCACATTCTTTGATATTGTGGTCACACTTGTTACAAAATGATTGTTAGATCATTCATCTAATTCTTCTTTAAACTTGGGATCTTTTATTCTGCATGGACCGCAAACATCCCTTTCAAATGGCCCCAAATTTTCTCCACAAGTTTCACATTTTTTAGACATTATTGGTATTCTTTGGTTTGCTATATACTCCTTTAAGATGTTCACTGTCTGTTTTCTTGTATTTTATCTTTCTTTCTCAGTGAATAAAGAAACATCTACAACAAAACTAGGGGTTACAGGACTTGAATCTGATATGTATCTAATACTACTATCTAATTGTTTTGTCATTCCGGATTTTCTTCAATAACTGAAAAAATAATGCCAAATTTTTCCAAATATCTAATTTCACCAACTCTAAAGTCTAGATTTTGAATTTGATGTAAAATTTCATGATCAACAAAATTGTCATTGATGTTGATTTTCAGCATCTCGTTCTCAAACACATAATACCATCCAGATTTTTGTTCTGCCAGCAATTTCCTTACTGACTCGTAAATTAACCTACTCACTGTATTTTACCTCTGTTGCTAGATGTCATGTTAACAATTCCTGTTTGATTTTAACTATGTCCTGTACAATCTGTTTTCTTGTAGGTTCTAACAATTCATAGCAAAACAAACACAATATTTCTTCTTCATGATTATTTCTCATTTCAATTTTTGCCATAACTTTAGAATTAATTTGTTTTAGTTGAGATGATGGTGGTTGTGTATGGAATTCTTTTACTTCTGTTTGCATTGGGGGTTTTCTGGGTATCTCTATTTTCTCTTTAGATTTCCACAAAGAGAAATCACCATTAACTGAGAACAGCTTATCTCCATCTAAAAATATAATAATTTTACCTGTAAGACTTTTTATCTTAGAAGTCATAAAATTAACGATTTATCAATAATCGATTACCGCATATCGGACAAAAATTGAATTGTTCCTCACATCTAACAACTCCTTTTGTCTTATTACATGTAAAAGTAGTCCGACCAGTCCCGTTTGAATTCAATACCAAAAAATGATTCTCGTCAAGGTTGTGAATCTCATTCATATTGTAATCTCCATTATTTCATGTTACTTAATAATTCAGTTATAGTCTGATTTTTTCTCCCATCTTAATTTTGGTTTCAAGTCATAGGGGTCACAAGACCACGTTGCCAATTGTTCATTGCCTTCCCATAATTCTATTGTAAGATCACGAAAATATTTTGTTGATTGTGATATGCATTTAACACTTTTTTCTAACGTCTCAAATACTCCGACAATACCTGATTCGGAAAATTCATTGGATATGATTATGAACACCTTTATTTCATTTTCTTTATTGTTTGTCATCTTATAGTTTCCATTTATCTGGAAATATGCATCCACATAAAATACAAATTTCGCATTTTTTTGTTCTGTATTCGGGTATATTAGGTTCTACCCCTGTTTCTCCTTTTGTCCAGACATTCTGATTACAAATTTAATTTTTTTGTCAAAGGTACTTTCCTCTTAAAACACAGATAGTTTGCAGAAAAGTCTGATATTATGACTGAAACTTTGCGAACAGATGAAGAAGTAGAAAAAGAAATCCAGTTATGTATTAAAAAAAATGCATGACAACATCTATGATTCGGAGAAATTAGCTTTTTGGGAAGGTAAACTAGCTGCATTAAGATGGGTTCGAGGCAGAGAGTGAATCAATAATTCCTTATTTTTTCTAGTCTTCTCATCTTCTATGGTCGCACAGATCATCAATTTTTCATTCCCCCAACTTATCCATAGTGTAAAGATCCCTCAATTTTGGATGAGATAGTGAATGTAGTGAGCATGTTTTTATTTTCTCATTGTGGGTATGTTTTGTATTTATAGAACCCAGCCAATTTTAACACCTAAGATTTTTAATCTCCATTTTTTGAACAGATACATGTTTACGTTTTTCACAACAAACGAAGCAAATGCTGCATTACCTGACGTGATAAAAAAATATGAATACGCTCTAGCAAAAAATACCGAAATAAAAAAAATAGAACATGAATTACAGATGAGCATTTCAACTACAGATTCCTTTGAATCCTATGTGAATCTTAAGCAAAAGCTAAATACAGCAATAACAAAATTCTATCAATCCGTTGAAATATTGGAAAATACTGGTGTTGTTGTAAAAAGTATTGAGCAGGGGTTGTTGGATTTTCCTTCAAAAAGATTTGAAGAGGAGGTTTGGCTTTGTTGGAAATACGGTGAAACTGTGATAAAATTCTGGCATGAAAAAGATTCTGGTTTTATGGGAAGAAAACCAATCGAAACCGTGGATTTACAGGATTTGGTTTAACGATTAGTTATTCTTCAATTAAACAATATATGCACATTTTCTTGTTTTGAATATCAAACCACGCAAAATTATGTACATATCCATCTTTACAATCAGTCAAGGTGTATCATTTAATCTAAATGGATTTGAATCATCTAAGATTACACTTGTCTCGATCATGGTGAAGAATTGTCTCGATCATTGAAAAACCGACAAGACAGAATCCAATCATTCAACCTGAAACATGCTCTTTCCACAGTGAGGGCATGACATGTAATTGTCAGGGTTCATCGTAGTCACCGGCATGTCGCATTTCTTGCAGTTCCACGTTGGCATATGCTCATCATTAGAGAACCTCCGATATCAAACTGCCTATTCAAAATGGAAAAAATTGATATTCTCACCAGTTGAGATTAATCTGGATAATTAGAGAAATATTGAGATAACTATTATTTGCCATAATTAGAAAAAAAGTCAATGTTTGAAAGGAATACGGATCGCCTGATCATTATACAGTCAAGTTTTTCATGTCATTCCCGTGAGGAAGGCGAAGTGGTCAGATATCTTGAAGCCAACTTGCCGCTAGTACTCAAACGCAGAGCAGAATGTCTATCGTGTGAGACTTTGCAACCTGATGCCGACGATATTCTTGCTAATGTCAATGTAGAGTTTTTGTTAGGATTAATGGAAACCCCTCGGATAGTTTATGGCATATCTCATTTGCTATATTTAACAATAAAGAAATTTCAAAAAATAGGAATTGAAATTGATGGGAAAAAAATATCATCTGAGATAACTGATGAACAATTAAAAAGACTGATTGAAACAATTTACAATCAGATAAGAAAAGAAAAAGGTTAATTGTTATCATAGACGATAAAATGTCAAATTTTCATTACATGATTATTTAACAAGAAAATTTCATGTATCTTTTTAAAAATAACTTTGAGATGCCTTCATTTTGATATACTTTGACATTGATCATATCTAAATTGGATCTACCTTGATGGCCTGTCCAGATGATCTGATTTCGTTCCAAGCATTTGTTGCTACATCAACTAACGCATCTACTGTCAGTGATACCTCTTTTGATTGTGTTTTATTTGATTTCATGATACGTTTATGTGATTTTTGTTTAATAGGAATACGTAGAACTGATAAATTATTCATATTCTCCCTCGTCATCATCTTATTACTCTCATCTGTAAAGACTGTAGGAATGACAGTGATAACAGAAAACACTAGAAGTAAAAATAAACAAAGTGTAAGTGTCTCCATTTCCAATTGAAGCAATAATATTTTTTGAAAGATTTTGTTCTAGATTTATTTAATACCTATATTTAATTGATTTATGGCCGGTCCTGGAAATCCCATTTACGTTTTCATTCTTAGATGCAAATAACAATCCAATCGATGACCTGTTATTTGTATATGGCATTACAGATTCTGATGGAAATGAAATATGGACAAATATAGGTCAAAGTCAAACATTTCTGGGTATTGTTGCGCAAAATGGAATCCATCGAGAATCATCTTTGATATCAAATGACGGGAATTATCAATTTACGCTAATTTTGACAGGACAGGGAAAAACAAATTTTGAAATTTTTTTACATCAAAATCGGATTTTGAGATTGTTTCTTTTTATAATTTAAAAACTGCAAAAGAAGTTCCATCTACTAAAGTTGAAATTCCGCCATGGATAAAGAATAGTGCAGATCGGTGGGCCGAAGACATTGTGGGTGACGATGAATTCATTCAATCAATTCAATTTTTGATTAAAGAAAAGATAATCTCGATTCCATCATCCCAAGAAAATTCTTCTAATTCTAAGGGGATCCAAGATTGGGTAAAAAACAATACTGGATGGTGGTCTACAGTTCTTATTTCAGATGAGACTTTATGAAAGGAATTGAATTCCTAGGAGAACAAGGAATAATCAAAATTAGTTAACTTTGAATTCATTCTCATTCTCAATTTGGTTTGTGAATTCCGTAGACCATTTTGTCTGCAAATAAGTCCATCAAATTAAAAATGTTGGTATTGACTATGATGTGTTCTTCTCAGATTTTGTTATCTGGTTATTGGAAATCTGATTTAATTTTCTTGATGCAAACATCATACCAAGCATTCCCATTATTGCTCCAGGAATAATGGTCATAATCCAGATCTCAACTACAGTACTTGATGCAGTAGGCAAGATATCATATGTAAAAACATCATTAAACAAGTAAAGATCCAAAAAAGTCATTGATAGCATGGGAAAACAGAATATGAAAAACATGGATCCTAAAACGGCTCCTGATATTTTTTCACCATGTTTTTGAATCAATTTAGATTTTATCTTTTTACTCAACACATAATCTGAAATTACCGCACTAATCATAGGCGCTACAAACCACGGTAAATAAATCAAAAGATTTTCTGATGTGATTATATTTGATGTCACATTCATTACAATAAATACAAGTGCGGATGAACTGGCTACACCAAAAATATTGAAGGATTTTGATGCTGACCAAAATACTATTGAAAATGTGAACGGTAATGCCACAAAACTCAGCACAATTGCAACATATGGATCAGGATTAAAGTTGTGAGTATCTCCATCTGAAATTGGCAGCACAAAGAAAAATATGAGCCACATGACACTAAACCATAAAACACCAAAAGATATTGGCAGAATCAATTTTACAAAACTATTTTTTTCAACAAGATGAGAATGTATTCTTGCAAACCCAATCATAGAACCAATTGAAACAATCATTATTCCTAAAGCAAGTGTCAAATGTGTAGGGCTGAGCAAGCCATCTATTCCAAATAATTCATGCCAGTAAAAATCCCCTGGACCTGCAATCACTTGTAAAAGTGCACCCACAATGATGATCTTCAAACCAAAAGCAAATGACTTTTTTCTTGTTTGTCTTTTTGTCATTAGTATAACTAAACTTAGTATTGCGCTAACTAGGCTGATTCCTACTCCTGAATACAAAACCATGTGTGAGGGAGTAAAGAATGTCTCAGGGGTTCTAAGTAAATGAGATGTAATATCCCAGCTTGCACCCCACATTGACAATGCAACACCAATCAATGCAATGAACAATGATACTAATGGAAATTTTATTGTTGAAATCTCAATTCCTTCTGATGCTTTCAATTCTTTGGATGTGTGTTTGGAAGATAAAATTGTGTCGTAGGTTCTATTCTTAATTCATCAGGTAATTTGCATTCATCCATGATTAACAAAAGATAATTTGAAATAAAATTTTATGTATGGTTATGTGATCTGAGAAGGAATTTTAGGCTCATTTTTTAAAATATTTTCTGAACCTACCATCTCCACTATAGGGCAATTCTAACCTTTCATTACCATTCATTACCAATAGTATATATAGCAGTGATATAGTTAGAGGACATGAGCACACAAACTCAAAATAGCGATGCATACACATTGTATAAGCAAAATGTTCAAAAATTCTTTGAAAATATCACAAAACAAACTCCACAGTATTTTCAATCTATTACACATTTGCAAGATGAATGTATGAAAACATGCGAAAAATCAATTAATGCTGCAGTATCTATGCAACAAGAATTTGCAAAAAAATCTGGAATGAAAACTGATATTCCTGATTCTGCAAAAACTGCAATTGTAGATACCAACAAGCAAATTGTCCAAGCAAGTACAATAAACAATCAATTGGTAAAAACCACCATTGATGCAACCGTACAAAATATCAAAACATTTAACGATAACGTAAATGCATTTGCTGATTTAAACAAAAACATCATCCAATCTTGGATGACTCCATTCACACAAAAAAACTAGTGTGATTGTTTTTTCTTTTTTTATTTTAATTAGAATATGATAAAATAATTATTTTAAAAAGAAATTTAAAATTTTTCTTATTCATGTTTGATTTGAATTTCTTTTGTATGGCATTCTAGCGTTGTTTATTCCTCAAATATTTTTTATGTATAATACAATAATGTTATACGTAAAATAATTCCTAATAACAGAAAATTAATTCATGAAATTTGATGATTACTCATCAAACCTCATGGTGTGTTAGGTGTTTTGTCTTTCAAAATTTGTATTTAACCCCAATGGACGATTTCTCAGTATTGTTAATGAATGTAATTTTAGATGTGTTTTACAATTCATGAAATTGTAAGCATTAATTATTTAAAAATTATTTTTTGATCTATGAATTTTTGAAGATGTTGTTTTTATCATGTTTGACACTTGCATAAATTCTAACAATGATTGATTTCAGGAATGAGTACAAAAAATTGTTAAAAAAGAGAAAAAGCCAAAACAAGAATTTCGTAGTCAAAAAGAAATTTGATTGGATGTTTGTATTTAATTTGGTAAATAACGGGCGTAAGATTGACTTGTTATATGTTCCCGATACTAATTAATAGCTAACTCGTCTAATATAGGTCGACCTACTAATGATAAGTCAAATTGAGCATAATTTTGAAATTTCTGAGCGAGAACGAGTGGTTCTTGAGAGAATTAAAAATAATCCTGATTTACACCATAATGCATTACTGAAACAAATTGTTCCAGAATTTATGGCAAAAACAACCTTTGAAAAAACTCGAGATTCTTTATTGGAAAAAGAAATCATTTTTGTCAAAACTAGTGGAAACATGAAGTTTTACGTTTCTACTGAAAACTATGAGGAAAAACTACAATATCGTATTGAACACAATACAAATAATTCTTATCATGATTTAAAATTAAAAATAAAAAAATTGAATACTAATTATACTCATAATGATATAAATGGAAAGATAATTCTGGCCAACTTCCTTTTAGTAAATTTGATACGTGCAGATAATGGATTTACCATATTGGATTCTGTAAAAAATCCAAAAAAGACATTGTATCGTGATGAACACTTAACAATTCAACAATTAATTCATCAAGTTTTTACGATAATCCGAGACGACAAAGATTTTGGAATTGTTTTTCCTATTATTGTAAGTAATATGGAATTTTTTATGCCTCGAGATTCATTGGATGAATAATATTTCATCTAGTTATTTATTCAGGTGTATTTTATGGTGATTAAATGGGATTACTATATACTAAATTCTATATGGATTTTGATGATGCAGAATGGATGCAGGTATCTAATAATCCGATCATTTTTCAGACTGTGAAAAAAGATGTGAGTTTGGAAATAGAGGATACCTCTCACAAATCTTTTAGACTAAATTTTAAAAAAGGCGGGAAACTCAATATGTTCAGGGTCACTGGTAAGTTTCGTCTTACCTGGGATGATGATGATATTTCTAACTCTATAACATAATAATGGGAGGTCTATGAAATATTCTCATGTCATTAGAAAAGCAAATCAAAGATGTTTTGAATGATTTTGAACATACTTCATCTGAAAAAATTCTTGAAATTTTAAATCAAATAAAACCTCAATTTAAAAATAAATTAATCCGTGAATATCTTCAAGGAAAAATCCAAAAAATTCTAGATTCTACTGATGATGTAGAAAAAAAGAAACAATGTAAGGCATTAATTCCATATCTTGATTGGTATTTGCAAGGTTTATGATCATCGTGAATAAATCTCAATTTATTTTAATCCCTGTATTTCTAATTGTTCTAATTGTTGGGGGTTTAGTTTTTTTTGGATCTTGATGTCTGTACACATGTACTCTATCTCACTCAATGTATCCTGATAATATGACTTGATATGTGAATAGTTTGGTGAAGGATTATAATGTAAAACCCATTAAGAATCACCTGATAACTATTAGTGTTATAACTTATGCATATTCAAAATTGATCATCAGGCATTAGTTCAATCTCTGTTGATGATTCACCAAGTCTGTGACTATCTAAAGCCACAGTAATATTTACTTAACATTGCTGATTTATGTTATTTTATTCTAATGCTTATGAATATTTTATTCAAATTGATTTATTTTCTTTAATGCAATTTTAATGGTTTCTAGATCTTTTCTTGCCTGTACCATGTCTCCAACTAATTTTACAAAATATTCATACCCTGTATCTTCTGCTTTATGAATATCTGATTCATAACACGTTAGTGCTTTTTCTAAAAATGGAATATCATCCTGTAGATTATTTACTGATTCTGCGTTATTAAGACTGTCTTGAATTTTTTTAATCGTTTCATCTATCATTGGAATTGTTTTCATTGCTTGTTGATTTAAAACAGGAGCAAACATTGCAGCAGCTTCTTTTAATTCTGGACTATTACTGAGAGTCTTTAATCTATTTTTATAATGATTTAATGATTTTAGAACTATTTCATATCCTCCCTCATCTTTAAAATAAATTCTGCCTAACCAGATTTTTTCAACCATCTCTGATTGTATTTTTAGTATATTATTATAAATTAATTGTTGATGTTATCTATGATGTGATTTTTGCTTTTAATCTGTTTAAAAATGGTATAACAAGCATTGTAATTAAAAAATAATTTTGTGATGCCAAAACTTGTAGTAAATTATTCAAATCATGATTACAATTCACTGGATTGCGGAATGATTCAAAAATCGATCAAAACTTTAGTAAATGATTAAGTATTATTTTGTAAGAATTACAAGTTTGTTATTGCTGTAAATAAATACGAAGAAATATTGCTCTAATTTTAAACATCATAAGTTTCTGCCATTGGCAATTCATTTCTATTAATTAGATATAGTAAAATTCCTGCTAGGGTAACTCCCATTCCACTAAGACCGATAAACGTACCTGTATTTTTGATTGATCTCAATAATGGATCTATTTGACCCAATTCTATTGAATAAAACATGATTAGTCCGGCAATAAACATGATGAGTCCTATGATTATTATCATGATTCCCATTTTCATGTTTAAAGTAATTTTTTATAATTAATAAATCCCGATAGTAAACTGGATGAAATATTTTTGAAGAAATTTAATTTATTTTAATAAATTCGTTTTTTGAATCATTTGATAGCTTATATTTGCCAATTTATTTTTTGAATTCAGGTATGGCAACAAAAAAAGTTGATTTACTTGATATAGTTAAGAAAATTCTCAAATTAGACTCTAAAATGAGATTTGCAGCTATAATTGAACCAAAAGGCAAAATTCGAGAAGCAATAATGAAAGTGGGAAAAACCAATCTCAAAACCCAAAAAGAAGAAGAGCATTTCTGTAAACAGGTAGCGCAAAGAAAATCCATGCGAAAAGAATTTGACAGGTCTCTTGGCAAGGTAAGATACGTTCACGTCGAACGAGAAAAAGTTTCTCAGATGGTAATTTACACAAAAAGAAATATTGTATACTTTACTATGGAGCCAGAAATGCCAATAAATACAAAAATTAGATTGATAACAAAAGTAAAGAAAATTACTGCTGACCTCTAAGACTACCTATATGATTTAATTTTTCATACTATGACATTTCACAAATATCTTGGTGATTCTAAGATGTTTGAATATGACAGACATTATCGTGAGTGCCAACAACTAAACAAACCGTTTATCAAAGCAAAGACTAATCCTGTTCATGGAAATTACTTTATTCAGATTGATTTGATGACTTGTGATTATGAATTATCAAAACAAGAACAAAAACAAATCAAAAAATTAATTCAAGATGAAATAGAGTATGTGGAATCAAACTCTAAATATGATTTCGGGGGATTTAACATTACTTCAGAGATTGCCTGGTTTGATGGCGTTTCTTCTGAGCATGTGGATAATTTCTGCAACAGTCTTTATGATTTAATCCATACATATCACAACTAAAATCGTATCAGATTTTTTAAAATCTTGTCTATTGCTTGAATTTCTCTCTTTCTTTCTTTTATTGTAGATTGATTCCATTCTTTTACAAATTCTGATTGCCTATCTAGTTTTTCTAATTCTTCTACATATTTTATCAGATGAATTTTGTAGTCATGAAGTAAATCTAGGTGTTTGTTGTGATTTTTCTCAGTTGGTGTTGCCATCCCATTCCTCATCTTTAATGTCTGGAAACATTTTTCTTATTCTTTCTCTGTCTTTTTCCATAGCATCTATTCTATTGTCCAAATGACTTTTGACGGCAGGTTCTCCCTCTTGTTTTTTTTCATTTTGAATGTCTGCGATTACTTTAGTGAGTGATTTGTAATATAAAATGTGATTTTTTTTTGATTCTTCTGATGTGTCTTCATCTTTAACATCCATTATGTTACATGGTTTATTTGAAAATAAGAACTTGATCATCTGGTGTTTATTCACTTCAACATGCTCAATCTAATGAGATGTGGGTCTGCCATGTCTCTTTTTTTAATATTTTATTGTGTATCGTACTTCTTTTCAAAATCGACGATTACCTCTTGAAATAAATAGGAATTGTATCTTCTATTTTTTATGAGTACTAAGAGAATTATGGTTTGTTTGGATGGTTCAAAGCACTCCCTACGAGGATTAGATGCAGCAATTTTATTTGCAAAGCGGTCTGATGCCATAATCATTGGTGTTCACAGTGATACGAGCTTTAGTGCATTTTCTGCAGTTCGTGCCCCCTTACTCCCAGAGAAAAAATGGACAAATGAAGTGCAAGGAATAATACATGTTGCAAAGAAAAAAGTAGAAAAAAATAAAATCAAATTTGAAGGAGTTGTTATCGGAGGGCATAGTTCAGGAATTGACTTGACCACATTTGCCAACAATCGCAAAAACAAGATTGATCAAATTGTCATGGGATCAAGGGGAATGGGATTTCCAAAAGAAATATTCTTTGGAAGTACGTCAAACTTTGTCCTACACAAGGCGAAAGCTCCTGTAACCATAGTGAAATAATTGGCATTAACCAAGTCTATTTGTCCTATTCATTTGTATAATGCATTCAAGAACCAAACTTCAACTCTACATCTTTTTCATCTTGATGGTGTTTTCCAGTCTCAACAGGAGTACTAGGATACTACATCATTTTGTAATTTTGATAAAATCTCAAAAAGTGAATTGACAAACTTTGATGAAATAATTGCCAGAAAAATGATCAGTTGTTGATAATTAACTTAACTTCTGTCTTGCCATCACTGAATCGACTTTGAATTCCTTTAATCTTGCTTTTGTACAGGAATAATCTTTTTCCTTCACTAGTGATCATACCTGATGTTGCAACTAACTTGTTATCGTGAAGGCTCTGAATTCTTCTATATGTGGTACTCATAGGAATTTTAGTTTCAGCCATGATTTCGATTACGGATTTTGGCATATTCATAATGGATTCTAGTATGATTCTACAGTACTTGTCTGATACAATTTCAAGCAGTTTGTCTTTTCTTTCTACTTCTTCAATTTTGATGACTTGTTGTTGTTGTAATGTTTGCATAAGCAAAGTTGTTCCTTATTGGATATAATGACTGAGTATACACTGTCTTACAAAGTGTTATGTGTAATGTTTACAAATTTAGAAAAATAATAATACAATTAGTCTAGTTTGGAACCTTGGTTGCGTCCCATTTTGCGCCCAATAAATGCAAAAATCCATCCAATTGCCACAAGTACACTCCCAAACAGTATAAGCCATTGATAATATTTTGTGTATTCTTCTTCGAATCTAGGGTCTTCTAGAAATTGTTCTTGTGGAATGTCAGTTAGATATAGAGCCCACAATGAAAATACAACAAACAATGCACCTAATGCAAAAAATGCAATCATTATCGATTTTGGAGCTCCTTGAATCATTATTCTCAGTTACAATCTACCTAATATAGAACAAGCAGATGCAGTCATTTTTTGAGAATCATCTTTGGAAATCATATTTGTTGATTATATTACAAATTTTTGTTACGAAAATATTGGTTAGTCAGTATGTTTGGATTACAATTATAATTGGCAGAGGTTATGGCATTAATTAGGTGATGAAAATGTCTTCAGAAAATAAAACAGATCAACAAAAATGCCAATCTATCTTAGAATTACCTGAAATAAGATTTGTAGGATTTTTAGACTATATGGGGAATTTGATTGTTGGAGACTTTAAACCAGGATTATCTCCACTAAAAGATGAATCTGAAAGAAAAAAAATGTTTGTTGAGGCAGTCCTGAGAATTAGAACTAGACAAGACTTTGATGATAATCTAGGTCCAGTTGAATATGCGGCTGCTAGAAGAAAAAATGTTGTAACTATAACTATTCCTTTTGAAGATAAGGTTCTTTTTGTATCTGCAGAATCTAATGTTGATATTGATAAAATTTCGAGAAAAATTTTAGATTTGTTATAATGCAAAAATAATTTTTATAAAACAAAATTAAATAATCCACAATGGGAACATTCAAACTGATTATATTTCATGGTGAGAGATTAGAAACAGTTTACAAAACCTGTTGTTGTTTGGTGAATGAATGTGCAAGATGATTTAGATTTACTAAAAAAACAGTTAGAGGTAAATGATAAAAGACTCAAAAAACTTGAAGCACATAAAAAATCAATAGAGCCAGAGTTGAAAAATCCTAAATCCAAAAAAGATCACGAGAGGCTTTTAGAAACCATGAAACGGTTAGATCATAATTTACAAATTGAGCATAAACAACGTGATGGAATAATTAAAGCAATGAATTCTAAGGTTGAATTCTAAATTCTTTATTTTTATGAAGTACAGAAATGGGTAAATACTTTCATCAACACAAAAAATTTATGAGCTTTCAAGCAAACGTATTTTCAAGAAAAGAATTAGCAATAATTATTGGAATTTCTGTTGTAGTTTCAGCAATCTTGCTCATTTCTTACATGACTGGAAGATAAATTCTGAACTCTTTTTTGTACTAAATTCAGCATTCTCAGCACTCATGACATCATACTTTTTAATTATTTTTTCACTTCATAATCTTGGGTGGGGTTATGAAATATGGTGTGGATGTAAAGAAATAATTATCTAGAATTAAGAGAAAAGATTTTGAATGTGGTAGAACAAGAAAGAAAAAGATTAGGTATTGACAAATCTACATTATGACATATCAAAAAGAACTTGTCTGATGAAAAAATTCTAAAAATTTGTGAGAAAATTCTTTTGAAAATTCAATAGAATTTAAAAATTAGATCGATGAATTTCCTTAAAAATCTCATAGTAAATTAATTTTGTAAATTCCGCTTCAAGTTGGAATCCTTCTTTCATACATAACTAGTTGTTTTTAATTTTGAATTAGTACCAAGTTCTATACTGGAATAACTCCTGCTTTAACTAGAAACTCTATTCCTTGAATAAAAGCATCATCATTAATTTCGCCGTCTGCCCACCACTTTGCATTGTTTTTAATCCACTCTGGAATTTCTTTAGAATCCTTCTCACTTTGTGATGTTGATTCAACTAATATGGTTCCCTCTTTAATCAAAAATCCTATTCCTTGAATAAAAGCATCATCATTAATTTCGCCGTCTGCCCACCACTTTGCATTGTTTTTAATCCACTCTGGAATTGGTGTGTTGGTTTCATTGATAATTTCTTTGAGTAATGGATTGTCTTCAACTGGCACTTCAATTATGGCATATCCGCTCAATCCACCATCTACTTGCTCTTCTGGTCCTAAACCATGCACAAATATTGCATATCTTACCAGTCCTGATTGCTCTACTGACAGTAAATGCTCTACTTGACCAAATGCGTTGAATAATTTCTCTT
>Ga0224503_10000085_pt1 | contig 24609 bp, 27 predicted proteins | sample SF_Oct11_sed_USG_2_FD_169106 | JGI IMG/M metagenome (GOLD analysis project Ga0224503, IMG submission 169106) | Sediment microbial communities from San Francisco Bay, California, United States - SF_Oct11_sed_USGS_21 | ecosystem: Environmental > Aquatic > Marine > Sediment | place: USA...
CAGTTTTAGGAAATGCGTTTGGATCCATGAAAAGATTGGAGATAGGACTTGACATGACAGATTTTACTGAAATTGGTCAACGCATTGTAGATATGACCAAGATAGATATTCCATCAGGTTTTCTAAACAAAATAAAAAAACTCCCTGAACTCTCAAAGATGACTGCATCGTTTCCAAAAGCAGAAACACACGGACCAGTAACTGAAATAACCTCAAGTGACGCATCTTTTGATGATTTACCAATTCTAAAATCTTGGCCAAATGATGCTGGTCGATTCATTACTCTAGGATTAGTTGCAACAAAACATCCAGAAACAGGAGTTAGAAATCTAGGAGTTTACAGAATGCAAATAATTGACAAAACCCATGCGTTGATGCATTGGCAAAAACACAAAAGAGGAGCTCATCACGGAGATATTTCAAAAGACAGAGGAGAAAAAATACCAACTGCAATAATTATCGGAGGAGAGCCTGCAACAGTATTTTCTTCAATAGCACCAGTACCAGAAGGATTAGACAAATACTTGTTTGCAGGAATTACAAGAAAAGAGGGAATTAAAACCGTAAAATGTAAGACAATAGATTTGGATGTTCCTGTAAATGCTGAAATTGTTTTAGAAGGATATGTTGATCCAGTAGATATTAGAGATGAAGGACCATTTGGAGATCATACAGGCTACTACACGCCAATTGAACCATACCCAACTTTTACATTAACAGGAATCATGAGAAGGAAAGATCCAATTTACGTTACAACAGTTGTTGGAAAACCAATTCTGGAGGATGCATACATTGGAAAAGTTATCGAACGATCATTTTTGCCATTGATCCAAATGTTTCATCCAGAAGTAATAGATTTTAGTATGCCGGCAGCAGGATGGTTTCAAGGTTTTGCAATCATTTCGATCAAAAAGAGATACCCAGGTCAAGCAAAGAAAGTGATGATGGGGTTGTGGGGAATGGGACAGTTGTCACTAACTAAGATGTTTGTAGTAGTGGATGAGGATATCAACGTCCACGACATGAATGATGTGATTTGGGCAATTACTACAAGAGCAGATGCAGCAAGAGATACAATGATTATCAACAATACACCAACTGACACTCTAGATCCTGCATCACCACTTGTCAATCTGGGCTCTAAGATGGGAATTGATGCAACTCAAAAGACAAATGAAGAGGGATACCAAAGAGAAATCCAGCAACAAGTAAATGTTGATGAGAAAACAAAAATTCTGGTAGATTCTAAATGGTCTGACTATGGACTATGACAAGGTAATAGGATTGTAGAAATTATCCCTCTCTTCTACCTCATAGCCAATTTGATGAATGGCATCAATGATTTTTTTATCAGTTAATTCGGTGGAACGAGCACCTGTGCATGAAACTACTTCTTCTCCAATGAGGGTGCCACCAAAGTCATCAGCACCGTATTGCAAAGCAAGTTGGGCCATTCCTATTCCATTTGTTAACCAAGAAGATTGAATGTGAGTGATTAATCCATCAAATACTAGTCTAGAAATTGCAATCATTTTCAAAAGTTGAATTCCACCAGTTCCATATTCTACCAAACCTTCTTCGTGCATCAAAGTATTATTTGGTTCAAAATTCCACGGGATAAAGGCCATGAATCCTTTAGTTTTTTCTTGAAGTTTTACAATTTTGGAAAAGTGCTCTACAATATCATTTTTGTTTTCTACATGACCATACATCATAGTAGCAGAAGCAGGAATTCCAAGTGAATGAGCTTCCTCCATTATTCTAATCCAATCATCACTAGAAATTTTCTTTGGACTGATGACATCTTTAACTGAATCAACTAATATTTCAGCTCCAGCCCCGGGAATTGATTGTAATCCAGCGTTCTTTAATCGGGACAGCACTTCTTTGGTCGATGATTTCTCAACTCGTGCAATCATATCAATTTCAGATGTAGACAATCCATGAACACCCACTTTAGGAAATTTCTCGCGAATCATTCTAAACGCATCTTCATAGTATTCTATCTTCAAATTAGGATTGTGTCCACCTTGAATCAAAACTTGACGGATCTTAAACATCTCTGAAGCAGTCTTTACTCTAGATTCAATTTGATCAAGGGTTAATGTGTAAGAGTCTTCAGCACCAGGAGAACGATAAAATGCACAAAACTTACAATCAGTAATACAAACATTAGTATAATTCAAAATGATATTATTTACAAAAGATGCTTTTTTGCCAAATTGTTTTCTTGTTAGATGTCCAGAAACAAGTCCCATTAGGTGAACATCGTCAGATTCTAAGAGTCTCACACAATCTTCAGGTGTAGGCCTTTGACCTCTAAGCGAATTTTCTAAAATGTCTTTGATATCGCTTTTTTGTAGCTGTTCAGTAGTTTGACTCAATTGTTTTTCATCCTATAGAATTTCTATTTAATCCTTCACAGAAAAAATGAACGAAAAAAGAATTATACCAAATGAGTGATTATGCTCTATTCTCAATGGAACTGAGTTCAAGGATTCACGTTATTTTTAAGTAGGGTACAAAAATGAGATCAACGCATGGTATCAGGTAATCAAATTAGACTTAATCGAATTCTCAGAAAAGGCAAAATGCTTTGTATCCCAATGGATCATGGAATTTCAAATGGACCTATCGAGGGTCTTGAAGACCCTGCTTCTACAATCTACAAATGTGAGGGACATGGCCTCACAAGTATAATTATCAATAAAGGAATTCTCAAAACATTACCTAAACCAACTAAAGTTGGTGTTTTAGTTCATTTTTCAAGTAGTACTTCATTATCATTATCACCTAATCGCAAAATGCTAACTGGTACAGTAAAAGAGGCAATAGCAATGGGGGCAGATGGAGTTTCAGTACACATCAACATTGGAGGAAAAGAAGAACCAGAGATGTTAGAACAACTTGGAATGACTGCTGATCAATGCCACAAGTGGGGAATGCCACTTTTGGCAATGATGTATCCAAGAGGTGAAAATATCAAGAATCCACATGATCCTGAAATTGTAGCACATGTTGCAAGAATTGGAGCAGAGTGTGGTGCAGATATTGTAAAAACATTATACACGGGGGATATAGATTCATTTGCAAAAATTGTAAAGAGTACACCAGTTCCAATTGTTATTGCAGGTGGACCTAAAGCAAAAACAGATTTAGATATTCTTCAAATGACCGAAGATGCCATGACAGCAGGAGCTAAAGGAGTCACATATGGTAGAAACATCTTTGCACATAAAGCACCCGAAAAAATGATAGAAGCATTAGCTGAAATTATTTTTAGAAAAGAAACAGCAAAGGAAGCTATGAAGAAAATTGAGTAAAATCAGAGAATTAATAATCTCGCCTAAAGCATCGCAGACACAACTATCAAAGTTTCTTCTTCAGTTAGAAGATGAAGGAATTAAGATGATATACCTTGATCCAAAAAAAATAGCCAAGAAAAAAACAAAGCTACAAACAATTTTTCCTTCAAGTATTGCAAACTATGTAGTCCTTGATAAAGAAGGCACAAAAAAAACAAAGGGCAAAAAAGTTGGAAGAAAATTCCAAGTATTATCAAATTCAGATATTGAAAATATCCTCTCAGTAGCAAAGAAAGGACTTGACTTTGTCATAGTAGAAGTAAAAGATTGGAAGATTATCCCTCTAGAAAACATCATTGCAAAACTCCACAAAATTCATACCAGAATTTTTGCGATGGCTCGTACACCCGAAGAAGTAAGAAAAATGTTTTCAATTTTAGAGATAGGAGTAGATGGCGTAATTTTCAGCACGTCATCGATTAACGAAGTAAGAGAGGCAATGGTATACCTAGGAACCAGAAGTTTTGACATGAAACCTGCAAAGATTATTGAAATAAAAGAAGTAGGAGATGGGGAACGAGTTTGTGTAGATACGGCATCAATGCTTCACAAAGGAGAAGGGATGTTGATTGGAAGTAGATCAAACTTTTTGTTTCTAGTGCACAATGAATCAGTGGGATCATCATTTACATCACCTAGACCATTTAGAGTAAATGCAGGTGCTGTTCATTGTTATACTCTATCACCAGATGGTACAACCAATTATCTCTCAGAAGTTGAAACAGGTTCTGAAGTATTAATTCTTAATTCTAAAGGAAATGCAAGAAGAGCTACTGTTGGAAGATCAAAGATAGAACGAAGACCAATGTTAATGATCAAAGCATCTGTAGGAGAAGAGATAGGAGGAATTATAGCACAGGATGCAGAAACAATTCGTTTTGTAAAACCAAACGGACAACTAGTATCAGTTACACATCTAAAGAAAGGAGACATAGTTATGGTACATGCAAAACCTGCAACGGGAAGACATTTTGGAATGGAAGTTTCAGATGAATATATTTTAGAAAAATAAAATGAAATACAAAACTTGCATATCAATTGCAGAAACAACACCATACAAAATAAAGCAAACACTAAAAATTGCACTAAAGAAATCAGATTATGTTGAAGTTAGATTTGATTTTTTAAAGAGGGCACAAATCCCAGAGGTATTAGAGATAATCAAAAAAGATCTAAAAAGTATCGTATGTACACTAAGACCAAAAACGGAAGGTGGAAAATTTAGAGGAAACGAAAAAGAGCGAATTGCTATTCTAAAATTAATTGCAGAATACAATCCATTTTTATTAGATGTTGAATTTAACACATTAAAGAGAAACTCATCATTAGTAAGATACCTAAGTTCAACTAAAACAAAATTACTTGTATCATGGCATGACTTTAAGAAAACACCAAGTTCAACAGAACTAAAAAAGAAAATGAATCAAATGAGTAGATTTTCGCCCAATGTAAAAATTGTAAGCACTGCAAAATCAACTGATGATTCTACTAGAATGCTGGAATTATACAGTAAAAAAGGAAGTAATAATCTAATATCATTTGCAATGGGAGATTTTGGTAGAATATCAAGAATTTTGTGCCTGTATTTGGGTAGTCCCTACACCTATGTCTCATTAGGAAAGGCCATTGCACCTGGCCAGTTCAGTGTTGATGAGGTAAAGAAAATTACAAATCTGAAAAAATAAACAGATTAGCAATTGAGAGTTTAAATCAATCATATAACTCAGGAAAAGAAGATGGTGAAAACATTTGCAGTCATCGGAGATCCAATTGATCATTCGCTATCTCCAAATATTCATAGTGCAGCATTCAGAGAATTAAATTTAGATTGTTCATACATTGCTTATAGAATTCCCAAAGGAGAATTGGAAGAAGGAATTGAAGGATTAAAAAAAATCAAGGTGGATGGATTCAACATTACAATCCCTCATAAAATAGAGATGATGAAATATTTAGATAAAATTGATGAATCATGTAGTTTGATTGGTGCGGTAAACACCGTTTCAAACAAAGAAGGTATTCTTAAAGGATACAATACAGACATGGATGGTTTTCTAGAACCATTTAAGAAAAGGAAATTAAATCTCACAGATACCAAAGTGCTCCTTCTAGGTGCAGGAGGTGCTGCAAGAGCCATAGTTGCAGGATTTGCAAAGGAAAAAGCAAAGAGTATAATGATTGCAAACAGAACACTAGAAAATGCAAATAATCTTTCAGAGTTTGCAAAAAAAATTGGATTAAGTTCAAATGCAATCAAGATTGAGGATATCAATGATTCTATAAAAGATTATGACATTGTTGTTAATGCTACATCAATAGGCCTAAAGAATGAACCAAGTCCAATTTCCTTAGAAGGAATCAATGAAAAAACTATTGTTTATGATATTGTTTACATGCCAATGAATACAGATTTTATCAAAAAAGCAAAAGAGAAAGGCTCAACTGTTATTTTTGGTTATGAGATGCTTCTAGGACAAGCAGCAAGAGCATTTGAGATTTGGCATGGCATGGAAGCACCTTATAATGCCATGAAAAAAGCATTGTTAGGAGGGTTTTGATGGCAAAAGCAAAGTCTACTGTACATGGAGCAATTTCCCTTGTAAATGCAATTGCGACACAAAAAGGTGCCACTTTAGGAATTTCATTAAAAGTAGAAGCTACAGTAGAAACAAGTACTGGGAGAGGGATTATACTGCAATCTAAAAATAAAAGTCTCAGTTCACGCTTAATCAACAAAACAGTTGAAAAAATTATTTCAAAGAATGATTTGGAACAAAATAAAATTACAATAACTCTTGAGTCGGAAATTCCAACAGGGTATGGATTAAAAAGTTCTAGTGCCATCTCATCAGCAGTAGCATTAGCATGTGCAAAGATTTTCAAACCAAAGTTTACTGATCAACAAATTTTACTTGCAGGAGTTGATGCATCAATTGAATCAAAGGTAAGTATTACAGGAGCTTATGACGATGCATGTTCATGTTACTATGGAGGATTCAACGTTACTGATAATGCAAAGAAAAAAAGAATTTATTTTGAAAAGGGTCCAACAAATTTAGTTGTTGTGATCTTTATCCCAAAAAATAGAAAAAGAGGAAATCTAAAAAATCTCAAAGTTCTTTCATCAGTCTTTAAAAATGCATGGGAGTTGGCAAAAAAAACAAAGTATTGGGAAGCAATGATCATTAATGGATTAGCAACCACATCCATTTCAAATTCGGATCCTAGAATCATTACCAATTTAATTAAAAAAGGAGCACTAGGAGCATCAGTTTCAGGAAATGGCCCTGCTATTGCAGCAATAACAAAAAAAGAAAATGAAATGAACATAAAAAAAATATTTTCGACACTAGATGGAAATGTGATTATTTCAAAAGTCAGTAACAAAAAGGCTGAAGTTCATGAGATGTAAAGTTGAAAAATCAAAGATTTCAGGTCAAGTAATTTGCCCTCGGAATAAGAGTTACACTCATAGAGCAATTTTTCTTGCCTCTCTTGCTGGAAATAATAGTAGAGTGAATAATGTATTACTATCAGCAGACACCATTGCAACCATTAATGCTTGTAATAAATTTGGAGCAGAGATAGAAATTGAAAATTTATCAATTATTGTCAAAAATCCAATAAAATTAGGCACAAATGTACCTCAAATCAACACGGAGAACTCAGGAACAACAATTAGAATTGCTGCAGGCATTGCTAGCCTATTTTCACAAGAAATTATCCTGACAGGTGATTCTAGTTTAAAGAAAAGACCCATGCAACCGCTATTAGATGCATTATCAAGCATAGGAGCACAGTGTAGTTCAACAAATGGAACTCCACCAATCAAAATTAAAGGAAAAATTTTAGGAGGCGATGTAACTATTCCGGGAAATTTTTCAAGTCAATTCATATCGGCATTATTAATTAGTGCACCACTAACAGAAAAGGGAGTTAATCTAACCATAGAAGGAAATTTAGTTTCAAAACCATATCTTGATGCAACAATTGCGACAATGAGAAAGTTTGGAGTATCAGTCCAAACATTAATTCCATACAAAAGATACAACATAACGCCACAAATCTACAAAAATACCACATTCAATGTTCCAATTGATTTTTCAAGTCTTGCTCTACTTCTTTCAGCTGCAGTACTGAATGGAGAAAAAATTTCAATCAAAGGAAACCTAGGAGATTTGCCACAGGGAGATGAAGTTTTTATTGATATTTTAGAACAGCTAGGAGTTATAGTTACTATTGATGATGATGAAATTAAAATCAAAACACCTGAAAAATTAGATGGAGGGAGATTTGATTTAAGTAATTCACCAGACCTTCTTCCACCACTTGCGATCTTGTCATTAAATTCAGTTAACCCAATTGAAATAGTTAATGTAAAACATGCAAGACTAAAAGAAACAGACAGAATTGCAATAATATCAAGAGAGCTTGAAAAACTTGGAATTAAGGTTCAAGAAAGAGAAGACGGTTTGATTTTAGAATCATCAGAAAATTTAACTGGTGCCGAATTAAATTCTGAAAGTGATCATAGATTATTTATGGCATTTTGCATAGCTGGAATGTATGTAGGAGATTGCATTGTAACTGATCCAGAATCGGTCAAAGTTTCATATCCAAATTTTGTTGAAGAAATGAATCGTCTTGGTGCAAACATTCGAATTCAATAAAAAATTTCAAAAAAATTAACTAAAAGAGGTGAAAGGCGCGACCATCTATAGAGTGAAAAGCATTCTCCTCACTCTCAACGCTTTTGCGTAGATAACATGTTTTTTTCGGAAGGCCGCGCAAATTATTCATTAAAATTTGTACGTTTTACCATATATTATGTGTGTTATTGTAATATTTAAGAATATATTGTAAATATTTCATATATTTTATTGTAAGATTATAATTTTTAATCATACGTATTTGATTATCAAAAATAAATCAATACAGTTATAGAATTTTTATAAAAATTGGAATGAGGAATTATAAGCATCATTTAACTTTGATATGTTGTTGCCGGGAAGTTCTATAGGTCAGCGTCTTGTTTTAACAAGTTTTGGTGAAAGTCATGGAAAATCTATTGGTGCTGTATTAGACGGTTGTCCTGCAGGATTAGAGATTGATGAAAAAGATATCCAAAAAATGCTGGACCTTAGAAAGCCAGGTCAAAATCTAATTTCAACTCAAAGAAAAGAAGGAGACGTAGTCGAAATTATTTCAGGGGTTTTTAGAGGACATACTACGGGTGCTCCAATCACAATGATAGTCTGGAATAGTGATCAAAAATCAAAAGATTATGAAAATTTGAAAACAAAACTAAGACCAGGACATTCAGATTATCCTGCTATGATAAAGTACAATTACCATAATGATCATAGGGGAGGAGGAAGATTTTCAGGAAGATTAACCGCTACCCATGTCATGGGAGGGGCTATTGCAAGAAAATTACTTAAAGTAACACTAGGAATTGAAACAAACTCGTATACATCACAAATTGGAAAAATAAAGATGAAAAGAGAATTTAATGAAAAAATGATTAAAACAATTTATAAAAATGAAGTAAGATGTCCAGAAGATAAAACCGCAAAGATGATGAGAGAAAATATTTTGGAGGCACGAAATAAAGGAGATTCGCTTGGGGGCATTATTGAATCAATTACAACAAACATTCCAGTGGGGTTGGGAGAACCAATTTTTAGTTCATTAGAATCAGATTTAAGCAAAGCAATTTTTTCAATTCCATCGGTAAAAGGAATGGAGTTTGGTTCTGGATTTAGGGGTTCCGAGCTTTACGGTTCTGAAAATAATGACTTGTATACTATTAAGAAAGGAAAGATAGTAACGAAGACTAACAATTCTGGAGGAATTCTTGGTGGCATTTCGAATGGAATGCCAATCACTATGAGAATTGCATTCAAACCAGCATCATCAATTGCACAAAAACAAAGTACAGTTGACATTAAGACCAAAAAAGAAGCAATTCTTCAAGTAAAAGGAAGACACGACCCATGTGTTGTGCCTAGAGCACCACCTGTAGTAGACTCACTTGTAGCACTGACCATAGCAGATCATGCGCTCCTTGCTGAGATAATCAAACCTGTTTTGTAAGAAAATGTCAGATATTAACGATCTACGAAATCAAATGGATGAAGTCACTCTAGAAATGATAAAATTATTAAAAACTAGAACAGACATTGCAAAAGAGATTGGAGAAATCAAGAAAAATATTGGCAAGGGAGTTACAGATGAATTGCGTGAAGATAATTTGCGCAGAAAAGTTATTTCATTATGCATCGATATAGGTCTTGATGAAACAATTGCAACAAAATTTTTTAATTTTCTATTAAATGAATCTGTAAAAGTCCAATCAACCAATAAACAGACACATCTATCTATTTTCTTAAAAGCAAAATCACTTGAACAAAAAGGAAAAAAGATTATCCATATGGAAGTGGGAGAACCAGATTTTTTACCACCGTCTATTGTAAAAAATGCTTTAGAAGAAGTATTTGACAAAGGATTTCTAAAATATGGTCAAGCAAGAGGAATGCCAATTTTCAGAGAAGCACTTGCAAGATATGTCTCTAAGAAATTCAATTCAGATGTTACACAAGATAATATCATAGTTAGTCCAGGTGCAAGGTTTTCAATTTTTACTGCAATTACAACACTGCTTAATCCAGGAGACGAAATGATTATAATAGAACCTGCATGGCCAGCATACAAAGATTGTGCACTACATTCTGGAATTAAAGTTAGAACCATCAATACAACTTTAGAAGAAAAGTGGGAACCATCTTTGGAGAAGATTGAAAATGCGATTAATTCAAATACAAAAATGATAGTACTCAACTATCCAAACAATCCCACAGGAAAGATTCTTCCTGAAAAGTTGCAAGATGATATTATTAACCTAGCTAGAAAAAATGACCTCTATGTACTAAGCGATGAGATCTATTCTCATTATGCAAAAAATAATTGGAAAAGCATACTAAGTTATAATTATAAAAAAAGCATCATTACACAATCGTTTTCAAAATCCCATGCAATGACAGGATTCAGAATTGGATATGGTATAGCAGATACAAAAATTATTGAAAAAATGGCAAAGTTAGAAGCATTATGCCTTACAAATGTTTCAGAACCCATTCAATATATAGCCATGAAAGCACTTGAGGCAGATATATCCAACAATACTAATACAGTACAAGACAGGCTAGATGTGTTGACACAAAAAACAAAAGAGATGGGATTGGATTTTGTTATTCCAGATGGAGCCATGTACCTTTTTGCAAGAGTTAACCAAAAGGGATTTGATGGAGTTGAATTTGCTAACAGTGCACTGGAGAAGGGTTTAGCGATTGCACCAGGAGACGGATTTGGAAATTACAAAAATTTTATCAGGATTTCAGCATGTCAAGACAAGAAAACACTAATTGAGGGAATGAATATACTTAACGACATCATGAGTGAGAATCAATGAAGAAGATTACAATTATTGGTGCAGGAGGCCAAATGGGGCAATGGTTTACAAAATATTTTGCAAGTAAAGATTTTGAAGTAACAGGTTATGATTCAGAAAATAAAGTTCAAGGGAAAGACGTTATTGAATCAAATTCTTTAGTAGGTGGAATTTTGAAGGCAGATTATGTTGTTTTATGTACCCCTACAAGAAGAACGCCCGAAATCATCAGATTAATTGCAAAAGAAATGAAGAGGGGAACATATTTGATTGAAATTTCGTCTGAAAAATCGAAAGTAGTGTCATCGTTATCAAAGATGCCTGCTAAGATCAATCCGATTTGTATTCATCCAATGTTTGGTCCAGGAGTAAAAACGATCAAAGGTCAAAATATAATTTCAGTTCCAATAAAAGACGCTAAAAAAGAATTAACTGTTGCAAAATCATTATTTGAAGGAGCAAACTTTGTTACAATTGATGCTGTCGAACATGATAAGAAGATTGCAGTTATTTTAGGATTAACTCATCTAATGAATCTTGTTTTTGCAAACATTGTTTCAAAAGATGAAAAGATGGTTCTGACCGAAAAAATGTCAGGAACTACGTTTAGAGTGCAAAAGACATTGGCAGAAAGCATAATGACAGAATCTCCAGAACTAATTGAAACCATTATTGCAAACCCTGAGATTCGAAGGGTTGCCGAAGAATTTTGGAAAGACATTGGCAGACTACTAACTGCTGTTCAAGAATCAAAGACAGAAGAGGTAGTCAACTATATCAAAGATTGTCAGGAGAGACTTGCAAAGCATACTGACCTTGACGAATCACATAAAAAACTGACAAAAATGGTAAAAATTGTTGAAAAATAAAGGACATGCATTCAACAAAGATAGTTACATCTTTTATTAGAGACAATGACAAATTATTGATCCTAAAAAGAAGTGATAAAGTAAAATCGATGAAAGGATTATGGGCAGGGATTAGTGGAATAATAGAAGAAAATGAAGAGCCTCTAAAAAGAGCAAAAATTGAGATTTTTGAAGAAGTGGGAATTATAGAAGACAAAATCAAACTTGTTAAAGCCGCAGAAGAAATGAGAGTTAATTCGCCACAATATGAAAATCATGAATGGGAGATATTTCCATTTTTGTTTGAAACAAAAAATCCAACAATTAAACTAAACTGGGAAAATTCGGAGTTTAAGTGGATTAATGTAAAAGAATTGGGGGATTATGAAACAGTTCCCAGTCTTGGAAAAGTGTTATTCAATCTGTTGTAAATTTTTATTTTCTTTTTCATAGTTTTTTTGCTGTGGCAACATCATGTAAACACATGCACCACCACACATGGTACAGGGAACATTATTTCCAGGATGCTGACCAGTTCGACTATGAATTTTTGCTGCTTCCTCAGGATCAATAGATAATGCAATTTGTTTTTCCCAATCCAAAGTGCGACGGGCTTCAGTCATCTCCATGTCCCATTTAATTGCCTTGTCTCGAATTTTCACAAGATCACCTGCATGAGCTGCAATTCTGTATGCCATCAATCCTGCCTTCACTTCTTCAGTATTTGGTAAAGCTAGATGTTCAGAAGGAGTAAGATAACACAAAAGATCAACACCCTCACTTGCTGAAACTGCAGCTCCAATTGCACTTGCAATATGATCATGGCCAGAGGCAACATCAGTTACCAAGGGACCTAGAACATAATATGGAACATCGCCAATTAGGGATTTAGCTAGGCGAACATTTGCTGCAACCTCATTCAGTGGAACATGTCCTGGACCTTCAACCATGACCTGTATATCCTGCTCATGTGCACGTTTTGTTAATTGAGATATATTGATCATTTCTTGAACTTGTAACTCATCATGAGAATCTAAAATTGAGCCAGGTCTAAGTGCATCTCCTAGACTAAATGTTACATCGTATTTTTTGGCAATCTCCATCAGATAATCATAATGAGTCAAGTATGGATTTTCTTTGTCATGCTTTAACATCCATGCTGCAGTAATTGTTCCACCCTTACTTACAACACCACCATACCTCTGAACTTTCAGAATTCTTTTTGCAATTTCTTTAGTAATGCCACAATGAATTGTGGTATAATCAACTCCGTCCTTTGCATTATTCTCAAATGCATTAAGATAATCATCTTCAGTTAGATTCAAAGGATTTTTGTGAACTTCAACACCATAATTGTATGCTTCATAAATTGGAACAGTTCCAAAAGTAATAGGTGCAGCATCCAAAAGAGTCTGTCTTATTTTTTTAACATCTCCACCGTCACTAAGATCCATCATTGTATCTGCATGATACTTTACTGCAACTTTAGCTTTTTCAATTTCTTCTTCTAGGTTTACATTTAGAGTAGAAGTTCCTATATTGACATTTACTTTAGTTTTAAGACCTTTTCCAATTCCAACATTATGAATTTTTTGTGGTCTGACATTATTGCTTGGAATAATTATAGAACCATGTGCAATTTTTGGGATTAGCCAATCAAGCGATACATCTTCATCTTTTGCTACTTGTTTCATTTCATCAGTAGCAACACCACGTCGTGCAGCTGTCATCTGAGTTGGCATGTAGTAACCTAGGCTTTTACCTGATTTAAACAATCGTGAAAAATTTAAAAAATTATTGATCGCAAAACAATTTCTATAAATTATAACAAAAAAATTGATTGATCTTATAAGTTAGAATTATCATACAATAGTGTGAGAATTTTCAGAGAATGTAAGCACTGTGGAAGAGAGTTTTATAATATGAAAGATGAATTTTGTTCTTTTGACTGTATCACTCAAGCATCATAATAATTTAAATTAATTTAGATTCAATTCTTGTTCCAAAGGACGTTTTTCAGATTTGATTTTTGAGATTCTATCCAAAATGGGCAGGATTACACGCTTAGAATCATCAGGATTTACAAAATTTTCTTTAATTTCATGGATCCGTTGTGTTAATTCAATTTCAGCTAAAATCAATGAAATATAATTACGAAGTTTATTGTTTTCCAATTTTAGAGATTCCATTTTAGATACGTCTGTCATCTTGAAGGACTCCAACTTTCTTCAATGTCATCTTCAGAATTTTCAGAGATAAGATAATGTTTTCCACATTTGAAACATCTCCATAAGAATTTACCATCTCTTTTTATTTGATATTGCATTGGTAACAAACAAGTGTTGCATTTCAATTCTTCAGATGAGGAATGATTCACAATATGAATGCCAGTCATTATGATAAATCAAGTATCAGAAGTATAAAATAGATATCATAACAATGCAATCACAGAAGAAAAAAATTTAAGGGAAAAATAGATTAGTACTGAAACTAAGAAAATATTATGAATTTACTCTCAATTGGAGGTTCTGATCCTTCAGCAGGTGCGGGAATTCAAAGTGATGTGAAAACTTTTTCATCATTTGATGTACACGCGCTAACAGTAATTACTGCAATTACGGGTCAGAATACTTCAAGTTTTGGTATGATTGAACCTGTATCACATAAAATTTTAAAAAATCAGTTAGAGTTAGTGATATCAGATTTTAAAATTGATGGAATAAAAATCGGAATGGTTTACAATTCTCAAATAATCAAAACACTGCATCAACAATTAAAAAAAATAAAAATTCCAATAGTTATTGATCCGGTTATCAAATCAACTACAGGTGGAATGTTGATACAAAATTCGGCTATCAAAGATTTTCGAGAATTATTGATTCCCCTTGCAACAATAATTACACCAAACAAATTTGAGGCTGAAATTCTATCAAAATTAAAGGTTAACGCAAAAAATACACCGGAAAAAGTTGCAAAAATCATTCAAAAAATGGGAGCAAAAAATGTTGTAATTACCGGGATTGAAGAGAAAAATAATCAGATAATCGATTATATCCAAGAGAGCAACAACAAGTATTTTGTTTCAGGCGATAAAATTCCTACAATCAATCATGGAAGTGGATGCAATTATTCTGCGGCCATAATTTTCTGTCTTGCAAATAAGAACAGCATTAGAGAATCAGTAAAATTTGCTAAAAAATTTACCTACAATTCTATTAAAAATGCAAAAAATATAGGAAAAGGAATCACCATAACAGATGTTCAAGAAGAGCACAATATCCATTCAGACTTGACAGATGCAATTAACAAATTTGTAGAAATCAAAAATATCTACAAAAATATTCCTGAATGCCAAACAAATTTTGTATATTCTAAACAAAAACCAAAATCAATAAAAGATATCCTAGGGATTTCTGGAAGAATTGTCAAAACTGGAAAACAAGTTCTTGTTGTAGGGAATTTAACATATGGAGGTTCAAAACATGTGGCAACAGCATTACTGACAATGAATAAAAAGTTTTCAAAAATTTACTCTGCAATAAATTTAAAATATCAAAACTCAACTATATCAAAAATTGAAAAGTCAAAATTAATAGTTTCAAGCTATGATAGAAATCAAGAGCCAAAAAATGTAAAATCCAAAGGTTCCACAATAGAATGGGGAATATCAAGCGCAATAAAAAACTCAAACCAAGCACCAGATGTGGTTTATCATAAAGGTGATTTTGGGAAAGAGCCAATGATCATATTTTTTGGAGAAAACCCGAATAATGTTTTAAAAAAAATTTTAAAAATTGTGTAACAGGGATTTGATGAAAACCCCTTGAACTGTCTTATTTCTTATAGGATTTATGAGAGTATTTCTTGAGATAGTGACTAGAAGATTTCAAAAGTATGGAGAAGAGATCTATGAAATTTTTGTATAAATTGGGACTATTTGATTTCAACCTAAGAACTAGATAAAATAATACATCAAGAAAATCATATTTCATAGGATTACATTGAGTAAAGAAGTCCATAAAATACCATTAATAGAAAAATATCTATGTAATTGTTGAAGAAAGGGTTTTCATACATACAAAACAAATATCTTACAAAAAAATATATCGAGAATATATTAAAGAATAAGAAGTTGGAAAGTATGATGAGCGAGCCTATCATTAGAGAATTAGTAAAAGAAGATCTGTGGAATGGATTTCTAACAACACTTGATTCATTGAGACTTGCAAGTGACATTGATAAAAATAAAGCTGAGGAGATCTTTAACAGAATTAATTCCAATCCAGACCACATAGTAGGAGTGGCAGAGTTTGATGGCAAAATAATAGGGGCTACAACACTTCTAATTGAGCCAAAATTCATCCATAACGGAGGATTAGTAGGACATATCGAAGATGTCGTAGTAGATAAAAACTATCAAGGAAAAAAAATTGGTGAAAAAATTATGAAATATCTTCTTGAAATAGCAAAGAATCGAGGTTGCTACAAAACCATTTTAGATTGCACAGATGATGTGAAACCATTTTATGAGAAACTCGGATTTAAGCATACAGCAAATGAATTAAGATTTGATCATATCTAAAAATATTCTTTTTTAGGGCGTTTCTTTTTGAGTTTGGTCAAATAAAGCCCAACACCGATTACAGGAGCAGACAAGACCATAAACAAGATTGGAACATACTTTACTGCATCAGTAAGATAAGAATCATTGATTTTATCTAGCATTGAATAACAGACATACATTCCTACTAACAAAATTATACCACCAACAACAATCATTCCACCAATTGGTTTTGAGCCATATTGTTTTGACATAATATAAGCAACTGCTGCTAAAATTCCAGCTGGGCCAACACCTATAGAAATAAACTGTAGAATTTTTGGATCTGCCGAAAATATTTGTACATATTCAAAATTTTCAGGAACATCAATCATAAAGTTATAAATTGAAATCATTTCTCCTGCAAACATTGCAAACAAACCAACACTAGTAATTGCAAGCCATTTCTCAATTGCCATAATTCTAACAGATTTTAGTTGATAAATAAACCATTCAAAAAATCATACAATTCCAACGAGGTGGGCTAATTCTTTCCTACAAGCTGCACCAAGTTTTTCTGCTGCTTGTTCAGGAGAAATATCATTTAAGAAAATCCCATACCCACGTTCTAATCCAGACCAAGATTTGGTAATTGGATAAATTTCAATATGCCAATGAATTTGTCTACTGTTTTTCTTTTCAGGAGAAAGATGGAATACCAAATTATATGAAACATTTTTGATAGTTTTTGAAAGTCCACCCAAAGTAGCCCTTAGAATTAAAGACAAATCATTAATTTCTTTTTGAGTGATTTTTGAGAAGCTTGTAGTATGTTTCTTGGGAGAAATCCAAAATTCGTATGGATATGAAGGTGCCCATGGGCAAAATGCAATAAATCCTTCTGTCTGAAGAACCTGTCTTGGACCACCAATCTCTTCATTTACTGTCTGGCACAAAGGACAAACACCTTTTTCATTTAGAATTTTGTGGGAGGCTTCTGTTTCCTCTTCAATAATTGGAGGAATAGTAGAGAAAGTCAAGATATTAAGATGAGGATGAGGATTATTACTTCCGGCTAGCTCTCCTTGGTCAGCATAAATTGAGACGTATGTAACTCCTTTTTGGGTATACAGCCATCTTAATCTATCTTGAACAACAACTAGAACGTTTGACCATTGTTCAGAATCGATTGTTGCAAAGGTATCTTTTTGATTTGGGGACGCAACTACAATGTAATGATAACCATATGCAGGTTCACTATAAAACGGTCTATCGCTGTAAGAGTTTTCTGTATCTATTGAAACAATTGGATTCTTACTTTCAAAAACTCTAATTGACCAACCTTGTACATATTCATCTTCATTGTCTTGAAGACGTTGTAACATTCCTCCTTTTGCAACAAGAGATAAAACAGAAGGATTTGTCATAGACTCATTTCCAGGCGAATAAGGAGATTTTTTTGGGTCAATGACTTTGTCATCTTTTTTTGAGACAATCATGAAACGCTCAGAAACATAGCCCTTGCGCATATCTCCCATAATTGTTATGAGAAGCAATTGGCGGTTAAATTGTTTACTAAGAACAGATAAAATTCAAAATAAAAAACGACAAAATAATTTTTCAAGATTAGAAAATCTTATTTTTATCAAAAAAATATTTGTTGAAGATCAAAACTAAAGATAGTTATTTCATATTTTTTGATCGCTTATTTTTATGCAAGCTTTAAAGGAGAGTATCAAGAGATACATAGACAGAGGATATCATGGATAATTCTGATGTTCATATGATTTACGTTCTTTTGGATGGTGTTGGTGACCTTCCACATCCAGATTTAGATGGAAAGACACCATTGGAGGCTGCAAACACACCAATTTTAGACAAAATTGCTAGCAATGGGGCAATTGGAGAGGTAATTTCTGTTGGAAAAGGAATAGCACCAGAATCAGATATTGCTGTTTTCAATATGTTAGGATACAAATTCAAACATACAGATTATGCGGGACGAGGTGTGATTGAGGCCATAGGAATTGGAATCGACTTTAACGATGGAGATTTAGCACTAAGAGGAAATTATTCTACATTAAACGAGGATGAAGTAATCATAGATAGAAGAGCAGGCAGACATATTGAAAAGGAAGATGCCGATGGAGTAGCAAAAGAAATTGAAGAGAAGGTAAAATTTTCACAACCAGATACATCAGTTGTAGTTTGTCCAACAATTGGTCATAGAGTGACTGTTAGAATTCGATCAAGATCAAAAAAACTATCTTCAAGAATCACCAATACAGACCCAGCTTATAGCAATATTGGCGGTATGGGAGTAGCAAAAGCTGTGGGAGATTTCTTAAAAATTGAAAAATGTTTGCCCTTAGAGGAAACTGAAGATTCTAAATTTACTGCAGATCTAGTAAATGAATTTTCTGAGCAAACAATCAAAATTTTAAGAGAGAGTACAATAAACAAGAAACGACAAGAAGAAAACAAAAAAGCACTTAGTTGTATTTTACTGAGAGATGCAGGAAACAAATATCCAGATGTGATTCCAATTAATGAAAAATACAATATGAATTTTTCATGTATAGTTGATATGCCAGTTGAACTTGGAATTTCAGAAGTTCTCAAAATGAAAGCATTTGAAGCTGGAGGGTTAACAGATTATGAAGAAAAAGCAAGAGTAGCAGCAAAGGCAATGGAAACTCAAAATGCCATATATGTTCATCTCAAAGGACCAGATGAGTTTGGTCATGATGGAGACGCAATCGGTAAGATGAAGAATATAGAAGAAATTGATCAGAGGTTCTTCAAAACTCTTGTTGAAAACATTGACTCAAGTAAAGTTGCAATTATGATTTCTGCTGATCATTCAACTCCATGTATTAACAAAGGACATAGTGATGACCCAGTTCCAATTTTAGTTTCAGGCGATTGTATTAAAAGTGATGGAACAACAAGAATGACTGAAGAACAAGCAAAGAAAGGCAGTATTGGTTTGCTTCAAGGTGCAGAAGTAGTAACTAAATCTCTAGAATTAATTAAATCTCAAAGATAGTTAGCTCATTTGCTTGTTGCATTTTAACTGCATTATTTCTGATTTTGTCTATATCTATTGAATGATATACTGAAGGTGAAGTGCCTAATTTTTCCAAAGCTCTCCCAAGCATTCCAACTCCAATACTAAGTTCATCTTCCTGAGCATGAGCAAATGCAACAGCTATCAAAATTATTCCTTGAATAACTTCTTTTTCTCGTCCAAAACACTGTTTCCAAACACCTTCAAATGCCTCATGGCATTCCCAAAATCTTTCATGGTTAAAATAGAAAATACCATCTTGAATTCCTTGTTCCTTTTCGATCTCTTCTTCAACGACATGTCGGATATTATCTATAGATCCAATTGGAGATAGCTTTTCAACAAGGGTGTCAAGTTCTTCTTTTTCAACACCTACATCTAATTCTACAAATTTCCTGGCAATTCTGGCAACCCTGATTGACGCATTCATATCAGATGCGAGATCTCTTGCCTTGTAAACTACATCACGAGAATTCTCAGGTCCATAACCTTCATTTTTTAAATGAAGCATATAGCGTTCCATAGTATCATTTTAAAGGAATTTCTTAAATTTCTTCTGTAATTACAATCAAGGTTTATGGTTATGTTTATTTCATATAAACAACATAATTTCAGACAAAATCACAACTATTTACTCAGATCGAGTAACAATTAGTAATAAATTTAAAATGATTTTGAAAATTACTTGATATTCATGATAGGTTTATGCTCAATTTGTCACTCAGATGGATTTCACGATATAATACAAGAAAACCTTGGAGGGTAATGAATAAACTTGACATATGGAATGTGCAACTATTGCAAAGGAAATCAACACCAGAAATGCTTAGATGGTGGATGTATTTGCTGTGGAGACAAAAATAAAAGTTAATTTTGGTTAGTCTTGGATAAACTTACAGCTCAAAGATGCTATTATTGCTAGAATTATAACTGTCTTTAGGAAATGGAAGATTTGAACTGTGAAAGATTGTAATAATATCAATCCAGGTCAAGGATGTTGACGATCATTATTATTAAGAATATTTCCAATAACTTTGCCTTACAATACTTTTCTTCTTAATCAGCGAGATAGCATTTTTGTTAATTCATCAATTTCATTCTTGAGAGCATTGATAGTATTATTGTCCAATGATGAAGAACCTATAAAAACTGTTTTTTCCACTTTCTCTAATCTCTTATTGATATCATCATGTAGGTTACATTTCGCACGGTATCCCATCAGATTTTGAGATTCTTGCCAGGTTTTTGACGAGTCTTTGACGTCCAAACAATGTTTGATATTGGCTAAAATCCCTGCTATCACAGTTTTTTCATCATTCATTGTAATTTCTGACCTTCTACGAAAATTAACTTTTTTGGTATCACAATAACCTCTTGCTGCTACCATAATGTTTGATACTCTAGCTTTGGTGATTATTCCTTCGCGGTTATTTTCGGGCATAAATCATACCAATTAGAAGAATACTAAGAGAAGTATTTAGAAAAAAAGAAAAACTAGTTTACTGTTGAATCATAGATTGCATCATCACCAAGTGACTATGTTGATTATTTGTTAGGATTTCTTCTAGACCTTGCCGTAATCTTTTGCAGCTGTATCGAGATACCCATAAGCAGTGTTGAAGAGAGCCGTCATACATCCACACGGAACACGTACTATAGTTGAAATTGATAGTAACCTTTTTTGCCCAAAAAAAGGCGATGGAGAACAAATGAAATCTGAGCCAATTTTATCATGAAACTGACTGAAGACATATTTGAACAAGGTGCTGGTAAGTATGAGCGTCACTGAATCATCAAACAATATATGGTTACAAACCGTGATTAGCAGATTTGGCTTCAAGTGTATCGCAGACAGGCACGAGTTATGCAAGGACAAAGACTGCATGTGTATTTGTCATAAGATGAAATAAGATGACATCTTGTGAGAAATGAGGTCAACAATTGAAAAAATTACCCATGAATTTTTCATCTTATACAATCTGGAATCTCAGAGATATTGGATCTTTGCATGATTAGTAAATGGCTAAAATTTATTTAAATGAAACAGACAGTAGGCTCAATCAAGGTTTATATGAAATATCTAAAGGACTTTGGGTACATGTCTATTATTGAGACCGTTACGGACGTAGATAACACATTCCTATCTAGAAGAGAACTTACATGTAATTTCGCAGGATTAGCAGGTAAGCTCAAAAAACTTGAGGCCATAGATATGATTACTAAAGAATTCAAACTAGATGACAAGGTGGTAATTCCAATGAGACTAAAGACCCATGTTGGCAAACCAATTGTTACAGGAACTTTCTATGTTTACGATGATGACGGATTAGCAAAAAAGCACATCAATCCAACAATTTTCTCAAGGCTAGAAAAGACAAAAGCAAAACAAGCAGAAGCTCAAGAAGTTCCTGCGGAGGAAACACCAGCTGATGATACAAAAGTTAATGCAGAAGACTCATCAATTGAAGAACCCAAAAAAGAGGAGAAATCAGAATAGTGGCAGGAAAAAAAGGTTCAAGTCCAAATGTTTATAAATATTTCAAAGTAGATGGAGACAAAGTATCAAGAATCAGAAAGATTTGTTCAAGGTGTGGAAAAGGTGTATTTATGTCGGAACATAAAGACAGACATACTTGCGGAAAGTGTGGATTGACAGAATTTAATCAGTGAATATCTATTGATTAAAAAGGATTTAGAACTTTATTAAAAAGCATTTCAGATACAACTCTGTTTTTGAATTGAAATCAAGAAAATTTTATGGATTTATCACACTTGTGATTGTAAATGCTAAAGATATTTTCTTGCTCTGGTTGTAATTTTAATACTTTAATTCATAATCCTAATTGAGATTATGAAAACTTATTTCCATACATGAAAACCATATTAGAAAAATGTCCTTATTCTTTTATTTAAATAACAAGCAACTAGAATTATGATCGATATAAATCAAGATTTAGAGAAAATTGAGGAAATAGATGAGAAAAACGATTCTATATGGATGCAGACACGATTAAGTGATTTTAGTTACAAATGTATCATGAACAAACATGATCAATGTCATGATCCAAAGTGCAAGTGTATTTGTCACCATAAATAAATTAATTTTTCTCTGCTTTGAACTATTGCGGATATTCTAAAATAAAAAAAGGCAGAGTCTAACTTCCCTCGACCCACATTTTCTTTGTACCTCTCTGTGCACCAACCCAATGTCCGCCTATATGATCTTTGATCTTGTGTATTGAAAAGATTATACTTGGAATTAGTGGTCTGCCTGGAGTCTTAATGGCCTCAATTCCTAATCCTTCTCCTGTCTTTTCAACTGCCATCATCACATTGATGACATCCCCAGCATTAAATGGCATCATAGTTTGGTTAACTATAACATCTTTGTTTTCATTTGTTCTCAGAACACAACGTACATTGGAATTTGGAATATCTCTGTTGTTTTTTCGTAGCCAAAAATCAACACTGCTTGCTCCATCGCCTGATATTCTACCTACTTGTGGGGCAGCAATTAGAACATAGGTGCCTGATTCTATAATTTGAATGTCAGCGGGATGTTCATTTGTATGCTCAATTCCAGATATTGCGTCATTTTGGTCCATGAAAATAGGTACGGGTTCTGTCGTCTCTGGCCTCTGGTTTGTGGTACTAATTATTTGCGCAAATTCTATTGGCATATGATAATATACTCATACTATTATATAAGATAGATGTGTTCGTTTGTAGTCATTAGCAGTCAGATGTAAAAATGTTAAATCGTAGTGGACATAATAGAATCATTATAAATGACTACGGATATTATTTGTATTGATTTTATTTCATTAAGACTTAGAGGGTTATGGAATAAATCTCAACATGAATAGAAATTCAAGAAATATTTCATCTAGAGTTGATTCGGAAACATACAATTCACTAGTAATGGATGCAGAGTCTAGAGGAATTAGTATAAACGCTCTAATTAACAGAATAATAAAACGGCATTTGATGTGGGATCGATTTGTCGAAGAGATGGAACTTGTCCCTTTGACAAAACGTTCATTAAAAAAAATATTCAGGGCAATGGACGATGCAACAATTAAAAAAATTGCCAGGGAGGTTGGAGGAACTGTTCCACAAGAATTGATCTATCTCTCATATGACAAGTTTGACTTTGTTAATCTAATGAAGGCAATTGAAATTAGTGACTCACGCTTTGGTAAAGTTGAATGTATGGTGAATGACTCCACATATCGCGTCAGTTTAATACACAATGTCTGTGAGAATTTCTCAGATTTTTTGACTGAAACTCATCAGGCTCTTGCAGACAGTCTCTCTTTAAAATTCAGAGTTGAGCATGTCGATAACAACATGATCTGTATAGAGTTTGAAAAACCAAGTGATTCTTAAAATTACAAGAATCTTTAGAAATTATATTAGAGAATTAATTGTATAATCTTGTATGGCAGTATGAGAGAAATACATATTATTTTGAATATATGTTAAGATTAGAATTACTGGGGATGTCAATTAGAATCAATACTTTTAATTCAAACTGCTTAATAACTTGTATAAAATGTCGAAAGAAGGAATGTCATACTACAAATTATATTAATCCATCCTAATCTAAATTCCAAAATCAGATTTGTAACTATTATTGATTCAGATGGTAAGCTTATCTTTGGAGGACAAAAAGATGGGATAAAAAATTATTTGTTGCCAGAGGACCAGAAAAAATCACTTCAATCTGCGAGTAAGATGTGGCATACACGTAACCAATTTGCAGGTTTTATGGGAAAAGGAGAATATGCAATGGTAGAATATGAAAAAGTAAAAAGATACACCATGCCATTAAGTGATTCTCATTTGTTGTATATTACTACCGAACCAGACTTGGATCATTGTTTATTTGTGGATGATATTTTCAAATTACCTTTTTTTCACAGTTAGAATCAACCATAAATTAGCCTTACAAAATTTGTTTAAAACATCTATGAATGATTTAAGAGATTTAATTAATTCTCTAAGTGAGTCAGAAAGAATTTCTCCTGAAAATAATAAAAGTTTAACAGATATTTTGAATAATATTATTGACAGTAAATTAAAAGACAATTCTAAATCAAATTAGTTGATTCAATACAATCTTTTTTTACGAATTTTAGAACTTTTTTCTTCTAATTGTTCAATTTTTGAAATAAATACAGGATCAAGTTTAATTTTAGAAAGAGACTCTACAGATAATTTTACAGTGTTAGTATCCAAAGAAATGTTTGATTTAGGAAGATTTCTATCAGCCCAAAATTTCATAACCTTGTCTTCTAGTTTATAATCACGAAAACCAGCAGGAAATTTTTTTG
>Ga0224503_10000089_pt1 | contig 24238 bp, 20 predicted proteins | sample SF_Oct11_sed_USG_2_FD_169106 | JGI IMG/M metagenome (GOLD analysis project Ga0224503, IMG submission 169106) | Sediment microbial communities from San Francisco Bay, California, United States - SF_Oct11_sed_USGS_21 | ecosystem: Environmental > Aquatic > Marine > Sediment | place: USA...
ACCCGGGCTTTGCGGGCTCCTGACGCTTCGGTGCCGGCGTCGTCGGCTCGATCTTGCCGATTGCGGCCGGCTCGGCGACCTTCCGTTCCTGCATCGACGAGGGTGCTTCGAGTTCCGTCTCTGCTTCTGCAAGTGCATAGCTCACGCCGGCGTTTTCAGGTAGATCGACCTGGTCGTCACGGACGCGCCGCACATCGTAATGCGGTGTCTCGAGCGCCGAGTTTGCGACGAGAATGACCTGCGTGTCGTGCCGCGTCTCGAGGCTCTGCACCCAGTCGCGTTTTTCATTCAGGAGGTAGGTTGCAACCTCGACGGGCAACTGGGCAATGACCTTGACCGTGCGCTCCTTGCGCGCCTCTTCGCCAACGATGCGAAGTATTGCCAGCGCAAGCGATTCGACGCTGCGAATCGTGCCGAAGCCCGTGCAACGCGGGCAGGTTTGGTAGCTGGACTCGCCGAGCGATGGCCGCAGGCGCTGCCGCGACATCTCCAGCAGCCCGAAGCGCGAAATCTTGCCGATCTGCACGCGGGCGCGATCCTGCCGAACGGCTTCACGCAGGCGGTTTTCGACCGCACGCTGGTTCTTCTGCGGTCCCATGTCGATGAAGTCGATCACGATGAGGCCGCCCAGGTCGCGGATGCGCAGCTGGCGGGCAATTTCGTCGGCCGCTTCCAGGTTCGTATTCAGCGCGGTCGCCTCGATGTCTCCGCCCTTGGTCGCCCTCGCCGAGTTGATGTCGATGGACACCAGTGCCTCGGTGTGGTCGATGACGATACTGCCGCCGGAGGGAAGCGTAACGTTGTGCGCAAATGCCGATTCGATCTGTGACTCGATCTGGAATCGCGTGAAGAGCGGCACCGGATCGGAATACAGTTTCAGCTTGCGCAGGTTGTGCGGCATGACCTGCTCGACGAATTCGACGGCTTCCTTGTAGGTCGCTTCGTCGTCCATGAGGATTTCGCCGATCTCGTTCGTGAGGTAATCACGCAGCGCCCGCACGACGGCGTTGCTCTCGCGATAGATCAGGAACGGCGACGGGCGCTGCAGCACGACGTTGAGAATCGCGTGCCATACGGCCAGCAGGTTTTCGAGGTCCCAGGCAAGTTCCTCGGCGCTGCGGTCGATGCCTGCCGTCCGCAGGATGATGCTCATGCCGTCCGGTACTTCGACCCCGGAGAGCGATTGTCGCGCGAGGTCGCGGTCCGAACCCACGATGCGCCGCGACACACCTCCGGAGCGCGCCTTGTTCGGCTTCAGGACGATAAAGCGGCCGGCCAGGCTGACGTACGTTGTAAGGGCGGCACCCTTGTTGCCGCGTTCTTCCTTGTCGATCTGTACGACGATATCCTGGCCTTCTTTCAGGACCTCGCGAATATTGGGTTTAGTGCCGGAGTCGACGTTCTTGACGAAGTATTCGCTGGAGACTTCCTTTAGCGGAAGAAAACCGTGCCGGTCGGCACCGTAGTCGACGAACGCGGCTTCGAGGCTCGGCTCGATGCGCGTGATCTTGCCCTTGTAGATATTAGCCTTTTTGCGTTCGCTCGCGGGTCCTTCGATATTCAGGTCAAAGAGGCGTTGGCCATCGACCATCGCCATGCGCAACTCTTCTTCCTGAGTTGCATTGATCAACATTCTTTTCATAGTGCCCTACTTGTAGCGTATCTGAGGGCAGCGAATCGGAGCGGACAGGCAGGGCGCAGGTCATGAAAGCCGGGCGGAATGAAGTGCGGCGCGTTTCGGCGCCGTGCCCGATACTCGAATAACTCTTGTCAACGCGATCCATGGGGATCGGGTCACGCGAAATAAAATTCATTGTTTCCCTGCGGCCTTGCCGCGCTGGCGCATGCCGAAATCCGTACTCGCTGCCAGTGGAATCTGGTCACGGTTAAGAGTGACCGTTTCGGATCTCGCAAGCTGCGGGATCCGTTCATAAATGTCTGTAAAATGGCTTTCTCAACAGGCGGCTATTCCCGGATTGGAGGCCGCGTAAGCTTTCGGCGAGGTTCGACAGAGGTCGGCGACCCATCACCGGGGGCTAAATATAGCACACCCCGGCAACCCATCAAGTTATTGATCATGCAGAAAAAGTCGACGGAGCAGAGCAGTGGCCGCGTCACCGGGGTTAGAAAGGTCCGTATCGATGCCGACGGCGCCGGCCAGCGCGTGGATAACTTCCTGCACCGTGAGCTGCCAGGCGTGCCGCGGGGCCGGGTTTACCGGCTGCTGCGGCGCGGAGAAGTTCGCGTCAACGGCGGCCGGGTACGAGCCGATTATCGGCTCGAGGCGGGGGACGAGGTCCGGATTCCGCCCGTGCGCATGCGCGAGGAGGGAGCGCCACCCCCTGCCGGGCTCGCGGCGGCAATCATCGAGCACGTGTTGTATGAAGACAAGCGGCTGCTGGTTATCGACAAGCCGACGGGCGTCGCGGTCCACGGCGGCAGCGGTATCAGTCACGGCGTCATCGAACTGCTCCGGGCCGCGAGGCCGGAGCTCAGGGACCTTTCGCTCGTGCACCGTCTCGATCGCGAGACTTCAGGTTGCCTGGTCATTGCCAAGAAGCGAAGCGCGCTGCGGTCGCTGCACGAGAAGTTCCGCCAGGGCGTCGTCGAAAAGAATTACCTGGCACTGGTAGTCGGCGACTGGCAGCTCGGCGAGCAACTCATCGACAAGCCGTTGCTGGTTACGCATCGAAAGGGAGGTGAGCGTCACGTGATCGTCGGCCCGGAGGGCAAACCTGCGCAGACCCGGGTGCGTCTGTCACGGACCTACCGCAGGTACAGCCTCGTCCAGTGTTCGCCCCTTACTGGCCGTACGCACCAGATCCGCGTGCACCTGCAGAGTGTGGGCTTTCCGATCGCCGGAGACGACAGATACGGGGACGCAGAAGCGAACAGCCGCCTGAAGGCGCGCGGACTGCCGCGACTGTTTCTGCACGCGCAGTCGATATCTTTTCCCGACGAACACGGCAACGAGCTGCATTTCACCGCGCCGCTGTCCGAAGATCTCAACAGGTTCCTCACAAGATTATAGGAGCGCGCCTCGGCGGGCGATTGCGGTTCACGAACCGCTCCTGCGGCAGCGCCAGATCGGTAGGAGCGCTTCTCGAAACGCAATCCGGATTACGGCAGCAGGTAGCCCAGTTCCAGCAGCCGGTCGGAGATCCAGATCATCGGCAGGCCGATGAGGGCGGTCGGGTCGTCGGTTTTCACGGATTCGAACAACAAAAAGCCCGCGCCTTCGAGCTTGAAACTGCCGGCGCAATCATAAGGTTCGTCGAGTCTCAGGTAAGCCTCCGCAAGCCGGCGGTCGAACTCGCGGAAGTGCACGACCGTCTCGTCCGTATGTTCGTAGCGCTTGCGGGTCACGGGATCCAGCATGCAGACCGCGGTCAGGAATGTTACCGACTTGCCGGAAGCGGCCAGCAGCTGCTCGACGGCTTTCTGGTGGCTGCCGGGCTTGCCCAGCACATGGCCCTCGAGCACCGCAAGCTGATCCGCGCCGATGATCAGCGCGTTGCGCGAGCTGGCCGATACGGCCTCGGCCTTGGCTCGCGCGAGGTGGCGAGCCAGCTCGCCCGGTCCCAGTCCCCGGTTATTGCTTTCATCGACGTCCGGCGACACGGCTTCGAATTCGGCGAGGAAACGGTCCAGGAGCCCGCGCCGGTAGGGTGAAGACGAGGCGAGCAGGATTTCGGGTGCGGAGGGGTTTTGCATAAAAAAATCAGGCGCTTGGGCTCGAAAACCCGCAGTTTACCCAGTTTGAGGCGGAACACCGATATTTTTCGCGCCGGTTCTTTGACAGGCGCCGCCCGTGTCCTTATCATGCGCGCGCCATGGGCAATCCGCTGCGAGTTCGCCGCCCCGTAGCCGAACTGGCGGCTAAAGGCCAGATTATTGAAATTGCTGAAAAAATTGGCAGTTTCAAGCGGCTTGCCCGGATTGTCGAAGCTGACCTTGCAACGCTGGATCCTGATAAGATCCCGGATGGCTGGCGCGATTCGGTCGTAACCGGGCGACTGGTATTCGGTTTTGCCGACGCGCAAACGCAGGTGGCGAGCCTCGAAGGCGAGGTAACGGCAACCCTGGACGCCGTGTGTCAACGATGTCTGGAGCCGTTTCGCCTCACGCTGTCGGTCGAGCTGCGGCTGTTGCCGACGACGGTCGAGCAGGGCGTATCGGCAGGAGCTGACTTCGAGCCGTGGGAGCTCGACGAGGAAATGGTCTGCCCCGCAGAGATCGTCGAAGAGGTGCTGATCATGGCGATACCGCTGTCCGCGATGCACGACACCACGGAGGCGTGCGGCGGGTACGAGCCGGCTGATGAGCAGGCGGAGCAGACGACGAGGCCTTTTGCGGCACTGAAAGCGCAGCTGGACCAGGACAAGTGACGAGCCGGCAAGGTGGCCGGCCCGAATGAATATAGTGGCGGTGCGATTGCGCTGCCGAGCACAGGAGATTGCAATGGCTGTTCAGAAGAGTCGTAAGACACCTTCGCGTCGCGGCATGCGGCGTTCGCATGACAAGCTGGAGAATCCGGCACTGTCGGTGGACCCGACATCCGGAGAGACGCACCTGCGCCACCGTGTTTCGCCCGATGGTTTCTATCGCGGCAAGCAGGTCGTGGCGCAGCCCGAAGTCGAAGACGAAGAATAGCGCGCTTCCCATTCCGGCCTCGCCGTAACCGCGGGGCCTCGCGACAGTGGGAAAACAGTCGATCATTTCACTTGATGCCATGAGCGGCGACCTCGGTGCCGAGGTTGTCGTGCGCGCGTCTGCTGCGTCGCTGGACAAGCATACCGGGCTCGAACTCATTCTGGTCGGGGACGAGAACGAGTTGACCGGCCTCGTCACGCGTATCATCGGTAACGACAAACGTCTCAGAATCGTGCACGCGGCCGAGGTCGTCAGCATGTGCGATTCACCGCGCGACGCCGTGCGCAACAAGAAGGACTCTTCGATGCGCGTTGCGATCGACCTGGTCAAGTCGGGCGAGGCGCAGGCCAGCGTCAGTGCCGGCAATACCGGGGCTTTGATGGCTACTGCAAAATTCGTACTGAAGATGCTGCCCGGCATCGAGCGACCGGCGATTCTCGCGGAACTGCCGGCGATGGGCGGCTCGCTGCACATGCTCGACCTCGGGGCGAATACCCTGGGCACGGCGGAGCAACTGTTCCAGTTCGCGGTCATGGGTTCGATCGTAACGGCCGATATCCTGGGAATCGCGGAGCCGAGAATTGCTTTGCTGAACATCGGCGCCGAAGACACCAAGGGTCACGACACGGTAAAGGACGCTGCGTCTCTGCTGAACGAAAGCTCACTGAATTACGTCGGCTTCATCGAGGGGAGCGAGTTGTTTTCGGGCAAGGCGGATGTCGTTGTGACCGACGGTTTTACCGGTAACGTCGCACTCAAGACGATGGAGGGGACCGTTGGTCTCGTGCGACATTACGTGAAACGAGGATTTACACGTAACTGGATCGCCCGGCTGCAGGCCGTGCTCGCAGGGTCGACCCTGCGACGCATCGCCCGGGAAACGGATTCGCGCAACTTCAACGGAGCGACACTGGTTGGACTAAATGGTATCGTAATCAAAAGCCACGGCAGCGCCGATAGTTACGCGTTTCAGCACGCGATCGATACGGCGATCGTCGAGGTCCGCAACGGGGTGCCGCAGCAGATCGGCAATTTGCTGCAACGGGAAGCCGCATGATTTACTCGAAAATTGTCGGGACCGGCCGTTATCTGCCGGAGAAGATTCTCACGAATTCTGATCTCGAGAAGATGGTCGACACGACCGACGAGTGGATTCGCACGCGCACGGGCGTGGAGCGCCGGCATGCCGTTGCGCCAGATCAGACGACGTCGGATATGTGCGTCGAGGCGGCGAAAAAGGCGATGCAAGCCGCGGGCGTGACGCCTGAGGACATCGACTTCGTTGCGATAGGCACGACGTCCCCGGACCTGATCTTTCCGAATGTTGCGACGCTCGTACAGCATCGGCTGGGCATACCGGCATGTCCCTCGATAGGCATGGAAGCGGCGTGTACCTCGTTCATTTATGCCCTGACAACGGTCGACAAGTTTGTAAAGGCCGGAGAGGCCAGGTGCGCGCTGGTGATCGGCGCGGAATGCATTACCAAGCTTGTCAACTGGGATGACCGTAACACCTGTGTGCTTTTTGGCGACGGCGCCGGCGCCGTCATCGTCAAACCATCGGAAGAACCCGGCATACTGACAACACACCTGGGCGCGGACGGGCAATACAAGGATCTGCTTTATTACCCGGTCGGTGCATCCCATAACCTGGAGAAAGCCGGCACGGATGAAGCATCCATCATGATGACCGGCAAGGAAGTCTTCAAAGTGGCGGTCAGCAAGCTCGGTGATGTGGCGCAGCAGGCACTCGAGTCGGCCGGCGTCAGCAAGGAAGAGCTCGACTGGCTCGTGCCGCACCAGGCGAATATTCGTATCATCCAGGCGACCGCGAAGCGGCTCGACCTGCCAATGGAAAAGGTCATCGTAACGGTGCAGGACCACGGCAATACATCGGCTGCCTCGGTACCGCTTGCGCTCGACGTCGGCATTCGTGACGGGCGCATCAAGCCCGGTCAGCTCGTGCTGATGGAGGCATTCGGTGGTGGATTTACCTGGGGCTCGATACTGATGCGCCTGTAGCGCGTCGTCGACCGGTCCTACCAAATATCGGCTTTCTGAAATCGTGCCGTCCGCCGACGCATTCTCTGATGCAGCTGCTGCCGCCGCCGATCGAGCCGATCGCGCCGCACTGCCGCATCCATATCGCCGTCATGTTCGCTGTCGAACTCGTCGCGAAACCGGCAGTAGTCCTCGTAAGCTTCACGAACATGCTGCAGTTCGCGCGCTACGAGTTCCAGGATAATGACGTCGTCGAGATAGCCGATGACCGGAATATCATCAGGAAGGATATCTTCAGGGTCGCCGAAATATACGAATGCGGCCAGGATGCGTTCACGGTCGGCCGCAGGCAGCCGCCATTCGACATCGGCAAGCATTTGCAGCATGGATTCGAGTTCAGGCAACCGCGTCGCCACGAAGTCGGGCAGTGGTTCGCTCTTGCGAATATCGTCGATAATGCCACGTATGGCATCGATGATTTCGGACTCATCCGCGCTGTTCACGACGGCGCGGGATTTTTTCAGCGCGTCACGAAAAAACCGCAGGTCACGATCGCTGAGTTCGAAAGATAGTCTTAGGCTCATCCGCATTGCATGCAAGGATCGAAGCGACAGGCTACCGGCCTCTCCGCGACCGGTCAATGAATACGTGAAATCGGGCAGGACGCGTTGCAGGACAATGGTTTACCATGGCTGCGGCAATCGTGACGAGTCGCCGCACAAGACAATTACCGTTAAGCGAAGACAGGCATGAAACCCAAACTGATTATCGGCAACAAGAACTATTCGTCCTGGTCCCTGCGGGCCTGGCTCTTGTTGCGGGAAGCTGACATCGATTTCGACGAACACCGCATCGTGCTGGATACGGACGATACGGCGCGGGAGATAGCCGGGTTCAGTCCTGCCGGCAGGGTGCCCGTGCTGCTGCTGGACGGTTTCGCCGTGTGGGATACGCTCGCGATCGCGGAAACGCTGGCAGAGCGCTGGTCCGAAAAAAAACTGTGGCCTGAAGACGCCGCGGTGCGTGCGCATGCGCGCAGTATCAGCGCCGAGATGCATTCCGGTTTCGGGGAGCTTCGCGCTCGAATGCCGATGAACTGCCGCGCGATGGGCCGTCGCGTCGCGCTGCCCGACGAACTGACCACCGATATCGACCGCGTCATCGACATCTGGTCGGACTGCCACCGCCGATACGGTGACGGCGGACCCTGGTTATTCGGTGAATTCAGTATCGCGGATGCCATGTATGCGCCGGCCGTCCTGAGGCTCAGGACCTACGGAATCAACCTTCCGGAGTCCGCCAGGCACTACCCGCAGCGCCTGCTGCAGAGCGAAGCGATGCAGGAGTGGCTGCTGGCATGTGAAACCGAGATCGAAGTGATCGAGCATGAAGAGGTTGGCCAATGAATTCGCTGCGCATCACGCTGACCTTTTTCGGTGTCCTGTTCGCCGCATCGCTGCGTGCGGAGATCTACGAACTTCCGCCGGAGGGTTACGACGTCGTCGGCGCTGTCGCGACCGTGACAGCGCGCGAAGAAGACACGCTCATCGACATCGCCCGCCGAAACGGTCTCGGCTATCACGACATCGTGCGCGCAAACCCCGGTGTCAACATCTGGGTGCCGGGGCAGGGCACCGAGGTCGTGTTGCCGACGCGCTTCGTACTGCCGCCGGGAGCACGGCGTGGCATCATCCTCAATCTCGCGGAGTACCGGCTTTACTATTTTCCGCAACCGGTCGAAGGCGAACCGGCGTACGTCATGACGTATCCGATCAGTATCGGGCGCATGGACTGGGAAACGCCGCTAGGCTCGACCAGCGTTGTTTCGAAAGTGACCGATCCCAGCTGGTATCCGCCACAATCGGTGCGCGAGGAGCACGCGGCGGACGGACGGCCTCTGCCGCGCGTCGTGCCGCCCGGACCGGACAACCCGCTCGGCAAATACGCCATGCGGCTCGGACTGCCCGGTTACCTCATTCACAGCACCAACCGGCCGGCGGGCGTCGGCATGCGCGTGACGCACGGATGTATTCGCATGTTCCCCGAAGACATCGAATACCTGTTTCCGAACGTGGACATGAACACGCCGGTACGAATCATCAACGCGCCGGTGAAGATCGGCTGGTTCGGCGATGAGCTCGTGATGGAGGTGCATCCTGTACTCGAGGCTGCCGTGTCGGAAGGCAACGAGGAACTGGTTGCCGCCGACATCGACGTCGATACTGGCGTTGAGGCGGCCGGCGAAAGTGAGGTCCTGGTCCAGCCGAAGGATCCGCTCACGTATGTGACGGAGCAGTTCATTGCCGTGACGGGCAGTCGTGCGGGTACGCTCGACTGGGACGAGGTCGAGGTTCTGATCAATCGTTCCGACGGCATTCCGGCTGCCGCCGGAACGGGCATAAAAAACGCCGCGACAAGCGCGGCGTCTCAATAAAGTCTTGAATGTCTTGTTGTAGTCTGGTGCTACTTCGACATCGATTTCTGGAACATGCGCTCCATGCTTTCGCGGTTTGCTTCGCAGCAAGCCTGCGCTTCGGTTGCGGCTGACAGAGCCTGATCAGCGGTGCTCTGAGCTGCAGCAGCAGCCTGGGCAGCACGATCAGCAGCAGCGCGCGCGGACTCGGCAGCCGCGGCAGCGGCAGATGCGTCAGCAGCAGCCTTGTTGGCGGTTGCTTCGAGTTCCGCCGTGTTGGCACAGCCCGTGACCAGTGCAACAGCAAGCACCAGTGCGCTTACTTTGAGTGCGGTTTTCTTCATTGTCTAAGATTCCTCGAGTTGGGAAAAAACTGCAGGCGGATTATTTCGCAAATAACCGCTAGCTGCAACGAAGATCACTGTTTTTATTGTTCTTTGTCGTGCAATTGCGACAAAAAAGCCGTCTTCCACAGCTTTCATCGGCGCAAATGATAGTCATTCGTTTGCCGACGGCTTTCGTGGGGGTGTTCGGCCCTCGCGGCGCGCAGCCGCAGCGAGCAGATATTTCACCGACCAGGCCGGGCGGGAAACGCTTGCACTGCTCAAAGTACTGTATATAATCGCAGGTACTGTGCATTCATACAGGGCATGATCAAATGCGCGAACTGACCCCCAGACAATCGCAAATTCTGGATATGATTCAGGAATTTATTAACGAAACCGGGATGCCGCCGACGCGCGCCGAGATCGCGCGCGAACTCGGTTTCAAGTCCGCCAATGCCGCCGAGGAACATCTGCGGGCGCTGCAGAGGAAGGGCGTACTGGAACTCGTACCCGGCGCCTCGCGGGGTATTCAGCTCAAGGATTCCTTGCGTGAGCAAATGGGATTGCCGCTCGTGGGCCGGGTTGCGGCAGGCAGCCCCATCCTCGCCCAGGAACATATCGAGGCGCATTACAAGCTCGATTCCGCATTGTTCGATCCCAGGCCGCATTACCTGCTGCGTGTCCACGGCATGAGCATGAAGGATGCCGGCATCCTCGACGGTGACCTCGTTGCCGTGCATCGTACGCCCGAAGTCCGCAGCCGGCAGATCGTCGTTGCGCGGCTCGAGGACGAAGTCACCGTGAAGCGCTATCGCCAGGAAGGCGCGATGGTCTGGCTGTTACCCGAGAACTCGGAGTTCGAACCCATACAGGTGGATCTCGCGCACCAGGATCTCGTCATCGAAGGCGTCGTTGTCGGTGTCATCCGCGACGGTATCCCGCTGCATTGATGACCGGGGGCGCGCATGCCACGCAATAGCGACACGTCGTCTCTCGAGAAGCTATTGGAAAATCCGCGCGTCTGGCGTGCCCGCAGCCAGCCGGGACCTGCGGAAGGGCTGTCGAGTGGTTATGCGCAACTGGATCGCATGCTGCCCGGCGGAGGATGGCCCCGGCAGGCGCTGACAGAGATCCTGGTCGAACAGTACGGCATTGGCGAATTGCAGTTGTTGATGCCGGCACTCGCCAGCCTGTGCACCGAGGAACCGGGTGCCGAATCCGTCGAGCCGGGCTGGATTGCCTGGGTGGCGCCGCCGTTTCAGCCGTATCCGCCCGCACTGCAAAAGTGCGGCATCAACCTCGCACGCATGCTGATCGTGCGTCCCAGGAACGCTAGCGAAGTGCTGTGGTCGGCTGAGCAGGCCCTGTCTTCGGGGACCTGCGCTGCCGTGTTGTTATGGCCGCACGTGCTTGATGATCAGGCCAGCCGGCGCCTGCAGCTTGCCGCTGAAAAGGGCGGTAGCTGGGCCATTGCGTTTCGTCCGCTCTCGGCTCGCCACGAACCGTCGGCCGCGGCATTGCGTCTCGAACTCTCTGCGAGTCATCGGGGTAAACGACTCGCGATTCTGAAAAGCCGCGGCGGCAGTCCTGCGGTATTACACGATGTGGTATGACGATGCGGCCGGCACGACGACCACCTGTCATCGCACGGGACAACGCACCGCCCCCTGATACTTCCGCTCAGCATTCACAGTATGCGTTGCCGCTCGCAAAAGAGGAGCGGCTCTGGTTTTGTGTGTATCTGCCGAACCTGCCACTCGAAGCCTGCGGGCCGGGTGACAAGGACCTGGCCGTCATCGAGGAACAGCAGGGCGTTCATCGCGTATTGCTTGCCAGTGATCACGCCAGGGCCGCTGGCGTGTTGCCGGGCCAGTCGCCGAATGCGGCGCTGGCACTGCTGCCGACCCTGACACTCGAAGAACGCAGCGTGATTCGGGAGCAGCAAGTGCTGGAATTGCTCGCGACCTGGCTCGAGCAGTTCAGTTCGTTCGTCTGTGTCGCCGGGCCCGACGTGCTGTTGCTCGAGATCGCCGGCAGCCTGCGGCTGTTCGGTGGTTTGAAGAGCCTGCGCCGGCAGGTTGCGAGAGGCCTCGAGGCGCAGGGATTCGGTGCTTCGCTGGCGATTGCGCCGACGCCGCTCGCGGCAACCTGGCTCGCACGGGGGCGGCGGCGCGCCTGCATTCGTGAACCGGCCAACGTCATGGCGGCGCTTCGAAACCTGCCGCTGTCCTGCCTCGACTGGCCACCGACGGTACTCGAGTCTCTTGCCGGCATGGGTATCACGGACGTTGGTGATTGCCTGCGTTTGCCCCGGGAAGGTTTCGCGCGACGCTTTGGCGTAAAGCGGCTGCTGCAGCTGGATCGCGCACTCGGGCACCTGCCGGATCCGCGTAATTCGTGGCGGGCACCGGAACGATTTTGCGCCGATTTCGAGATGACCGAGGAGCAAAGCGACCGGGAGTTATTGCTGACGATTTGCCACGAATTGCTGCACGCGCACGAGCAGTTCCTGCTGTCGAGGCAGCTGGGCACGCAGCGCCTGTTGTTCACGTTCTTCCACCTCAAGGCGAAGGCGACATCGCTACCGCTCGGCGGTGCTCGTGCCGATCGTGCAGCAGGTCACTGGTACGAATTGCTGCGTCTGCGTTTCGAAAAACTGGTCCTGCCCGAGCCCGTTATCGCAATACGGTTGCGCGGCGGCACTACCCAGGCGCTTAACGGCACATCGGGCCGCCTGGCATTCGACGGCAGAGCGCCGCGCGAGCACTACTACTCGATGTCACAGCTTGCCGAGCGGCTCGCAGCGCGTATCGGCAACGAATCCGTGCACGGCGTCAATGCGGTCGCCGATCACCGGCCGCAATATGCCTGGAGCACGCGGGATTTATTCGCGGCACGGGCGGTGGATGCGCTGGCCCGGGTCCGTCAGGGTATCGAACGCCCGTTGTGGTTGCTGCCGGAGCCCGAATTACTGTCGACGGATAATGGCTACCCGCTGCACCAGGGTAAATTGCGTTTCGTTTCGGGGCCCGAGCGTCTTGAAACCGGCTGGTGGGATGAGCACGGTATCGCCCGTGACTACTACACGGCAATCAGCCCGCGTGGCGCCGGGCTGTGGGTCTTTCGTAACCGGGATCGTCATCACGGCGGCGAGGCAGCCTGGTATTTGCACGGCATTTTCGGATGACGTAATGCGGCGGGTTCGCTACGCGGAACTGCATTCACTCAGCAATTTCACGTTCCTGCGTGGTGCGTCGCACCCCGAGGAACTCGTGGAGACAGCTGCGGCCCTTGGCTATGAAGCACTCGCGATTACCGACGAGTGTTCGATGTCCGGCGTCGTTCGTGCGCACATGGTGGCAAAGGCTGCCAAACTCAAACTCATCATCGGCTCCGAGCTGCGATTGCGCAGTGGCCGCAAGCTGGTGGCACTTGCGAAGAATCGAAACGGCTATGCCGCACTCTGCCGGCTTATCACGCGGGCCCGGCGCGCTGCAGAGAAAGGCAGCTATGTATTGACGCGAAACCTATTCGAAGACGGTCTCCCGGATTGCGTCGTGTTGTGGGTACCGGACGACGCGCTCGCGCTCGATGTTGAAGACCACTGGATACGCGAGACGTTTCGGGATCGTTTGTGGATCGCGGTCGAGCTGCTTGCCGACGGACGCCATGAAGAGCGTCTCGAGGCTTTGCGGCAAATCGGCCGGCGGCTCAAATTACCGCTGGTCGCAAGCGGCGACGTGCACATGCACCGCCGCTCCAGGCGCGTGCTGCAGGATACCTTGACGGCAATCCGCGAAGGCGTGACGGTCGACCAGGCGGGTTTCCTGCTGTATTCGAACGGCGAACGCCACCTGCGTTCCCTCGGTGTGCTGCAGCATTTCTATCCTGAGGAATTGCTGCAGGAGACGCTACATATCGCGGCGAGTATCGATTTCTCACTCGACGAATTACGCTACGAGTACCCGGACGAAATCGTTCCCGCGAGCGAGACCCCGGCAAGCTACCTCAGAAAACTGACCGAACAGGGTATGCGCGAGCGCTGGCCCGGCGGTATGCCGCAAAAGGTCGTGCGGCTCATCGAGCACGAACTCCAGCTCATCGCCGAGCTTCGCTACGAACCGTATTTCCTGACGGTTTACGACATCGTCAGTTTCGCACGCTCGAAAGGCATTCTTTGCCAGGGCCGGGGTTCGGCCGCAAATTCCGCCGTCTGTTTTTGCTTGGGGATTACCGAGGTCGATCCGGCACGCATGGAGACGCTCGTCGAGCGCTTCATTTCCAGGGAGCGCGACGAGCCGCCCGACATCGACGTCGATTTCGAACACGAGCGGCGCGAGGAAGTTATCCAGTACATCTACGGGAAATATGGCAGGGACCGGGCCGCATTGGCGGCGACGGTGATCACCTATCGGCCGCGCAGCGCATTACGGGACGTCGGTAAAGCGCTCGGGCTGTCGGAGATGCAGGTCGGCCGCCTTGCGCGTTCGATGCAGTGGTGGGACGGCAAGCGCGTCGACGACAGCCGTGTTCTCGAGGCGGGACTGGACCCTGACAGTCCCGTGATCCGACGGCTTCTTTATCTTGTCAGGGAGCTGATCGGTTTCCCGAGACACCTGTCGCAGCATGTCGGTGGTTTTGTCATCGCGAACGGCTCGATGTCGGAGCTCGTTCCCATCGAGAATGCGTCGATGGAAGACCGTACCGTGATTCAGTGGGAGAAGAACGACCTCGAGGACCTGGGGCTCCTGAAGGTCGACGTGCTAGGGCTGGGTATGTTGACGGCGATTCGCCGCAGTTTCGAACTGATACGTGATTTCGACGGCCGGGAGTACACGTTGGCGGGCGTGCCCGCGGAGGACCCCGTCGTCTACGACATGATCTGCGAAGGCGACACGATGGGTGTCTTCCAGATCGAGTCGCGCGCACAGATGGCGATGTTGCCGCGGCTGAAGCCGCGATGTTATTACGATCTCGTCATCGAGGTCGCGATCATCCGGCCCGGGCCGATCCAGGGCGACATGGTGCATCCCTATCTGCGGCGCCGGAACGGTGAGGAGGCCGTCGATTATCCCAGCGAAGAGGTAAAAGGCGTCCTGCAGCGCACCCTGGGCGTGCCGATTTTCCAGGAGCAGGTGATGGCGCTTGCTGTTGTGGCGGCGGGCTTCACGCCGGGCGAAGCAGACAGCCTGCGCCGCGCCATGGCGGCATGGAAACGGCGCGGCGGCCTCGGGTCCTTCGAAGACAAGTTAATCGACGGCATGCACCGGCGCGGCTACAGCAAGGAGTTTGCGCGGCAGATCTTTCGCCAGATCGAGGGGTTTGGCGAGTACGGCTTCCCGGAATCGCATTCGGCCAGTTTTGCGCTGCTCGTGTACGTTTCCTGCTGGCTCAAATGCCATACACCGGCTGCTTTTACCTGCGCGCTTCTGAACAGCCAGCCCATGGGTTTTTATTCGGCATCGCAACTCGTCCAGGACCTGCGCCGCCACGGTGCCGAAGTTCGCGGCGTCGATATCAACCGCAGCGGTTGGGATTGTTCGCTCGAGGAAGGCGCGGGCGGCGCGGCGGCACTGCGGCTCGGCTTCCGGATGGTGAAGAGCCTGTCCGAAGAGACCGGGCGGCGTATTGCCGACAGGCGTGGCGCGCAGGCTTACGAAAGCACCCAACAGCTCCTGGAGAGAACCGGGCTCGATCGGCGGGAGCTCGAGGCACTTGCGTCGGCTGGTGCGCTGAGAATCCTCGAGGGGCACCGTCACCAGGCGCGCTGGGCCGTGGCCGGGGTCGAGAAGCCCGGTGGATTGTTTGACTCGATGGATCGTTTCGAGGCGACGCCACTCCTCAGGAAACCCACCGAGGGTCAGAATATCGTTGCCGACTACAGGAGCGTCGGCCTGACGCTGGAGCGACACCCGATGTACCTGGTTCGTCATCGCCTGGACCGCTATCGTTACCTGCAGGCAGGGCATCTGCGGGAAATGACGACGGGCCAGGCCGTCAGCGTCGCCGGCCTGGTAATCACCAAGCAACGGCCGGGTACGGCCAGCGGCGTCACCTTCGTGACGCTCGAAGACGAGACCGGTCACATCAACCTGGTCGTCTGGAAGCACATCGCGGAACGGGATCGAGCTGCGCTGCTCAATGCGCGTCTCATGGGAGTGCGGGGCGAATTACAGATCGAGGCGAACGTGATTCACGTGATCGCGAAGAAGCTCATCGACCACACGCCGATGCTGGGTGACCTCGAGGTCAAATCAAGGGATTTTCGGTAGGAGCGCGCCCGGGCGCGCGATCGCGATTCGTGAACCGCCGCTACAGTTCGTCGTCGAGATTGAAATTGAACGTGCTGTCCAGGTCCTCGTTCGTTCGGCGCATCTCCTCGAGCTCATCGAGGCGCCGCCGAATCTCACGCTTGCGGCCCACGTCGTCGCTATCTGTCGCCTCCAGCTTGGCGACGAGTTCCTCCACGTTGATTTCAACGGAAATGTCGCCGATGTTGTCTTCGCCGTCGATCTCTTCGACATCTTCATCGCCGTCGTCCACGACGAGTTCCTTGTCCTCGATATCATCGTCGAGTTCGTCTGCCGGTATGTCGTCTTTGATTTCACCGATCATCGCCGATACCTCACGCAACAAATAGCAAGATTGCTGAGAGCCAGTTTAGCTACAACTTTTCGCCTGTATACCGCGAAAAATCGCGTCGCGCAAGGACCCAAATCTCATCGAATCAGGTTATTGATTTCGAAGATCGGCAGCAGGATTGCCAGGACGATGACCATTACGATCGCGCCCATGGCAACGATGAGGAGCGGCTGCAGGATGCCGAGCAGGGCGGCGATGAGGCCGTCGACTTCACGCTCCTGGCCTGCGGCCGATCGCGTCAGCATTTCCTCGAGACGGCCACCCGCTTCACCACTGGAAATCAGGTGAATCATCATCGGCGGGAACAGTTTGCTTGCGGCAAGAGACCGGCTGATCGAGGCGCCTTCGCGTACCCGCAAAGCAGCCTCGTTGACGGCTTCGCGCATCGGCAGATTCTCGATGACTTCGGCCGAAATTTTCATTGCCTCCAGCACCGGAACGCCGCTGCCGGCAAGAATGCTGAATGTGCGGGTGAATCGCGCCGTATTAATGCCTTGCGTCAACCGCCCGGTTATCGGCATGCGCAGCAGGAACTCATGATAACGCCGCCGCGGACCTTCTTTCTTGAACAGCCACCACAGCCCCCATATCACCGCGGCGGTGGCGATAATCAACAACAGCCAGTAGTTGCGCAGGAAGTCGCTGGTGGCGATCAGGCCGCGCGTGAGTCCCGGCAATTCGGACGACGTGTTTTCGAAGACATTTACGATGCGCGGCACCACGGTGGCCAGCATGAAGCTGATGATGCCGATTGCCATGACGATCAGCGCAGCCGGGTAGATCATCGCGTTGGTGATACGTTGACGTAGCTCCTGGCGCGCCTCCGTGTAGTCGGCGAGCCGTTCGAGGACGACGTCCAGGTGCCCCGACTGTTCACCTGCGGCTACTGTTGCGCGGTAAAGCTCCGGAAACGCCTGCGGAAAGTCGCCGAGACCGTCTGCAAGCGAATGTCCCTCCATGACCTTGGAGCGCACGCCGAGCAGTATGCTCTTGGCGCGCGGCTGGTCATTCTGTTGCGAGACGGCCAGGAGAACTTCCTCGAGAGGCAACCCTGACTGCGACAACGACGCCATCTGTCGTGTGATTAGTGCGAGTTCTCCGGAGGACAAGCCGCGCCGGAAGGAAAATGTGGTCTGGCGTTTTGCTTCGCGCTGCGCCACTTCGGTGATGCGCACCGGAAACATGTTGCGGTCCCGCAGCAGCTGCCTGACGTGCTTGGGCGTGTCACCCTCGATCAGGCCTTTGGATTCCTTGCCGGACTTGTCCAGCGCGACGAATTCGTAGGCACCCATTGCGCTTTTACCGGGTCAGTCTTCGCGGGTTACGCGCAGTACTTCTTCCAGCGTCGTGCTGCCGCTCAGCACACGCCGCCGGCCATCCGCGCGAATGCTCGGGGTCATCGTCCGCGCGTGGCGCTCGAGTTCCTGCTCGCTGACGCCGTCATGGATCATGGCGCGCATCGCATCGTCGACCGCGATGAGTTCATAAATTCCGGTACGGCCCGCAAAGCCCGCACTGCCTGCCTCGCCAGGCTTGTAGAGCGTGGGCGGGCTGTTCGGGTCGACACCGAGAACACGGCATTCGTATTCCGTTGCCATGTACGGCACCTTGGTGTCCTTGTCGAGAACGCGAACAAGGCGCTGCGCGAGTACGCCGATCAGGCTCGATGAGAGCAGGAAAGGCTCAACGCCCATGTCCCGAAGTCGGGTGACGGCGCCTGCAGCCGTATTGGTATGCAGCGTCGACAGTACGAGGTGGCCGGTGAGACTGGCCTGGACAGCGATTTCGGCCGTTTCAAGATCGCGGATTTCGCCGACCATGACGACGTCGGGATCCTGTCGCAGGATGGCGCGCAGCCCGCGCGCGAAGGTCATTTCGACCTTGGTATTCACCTGCGTCTGGCCGATACCGTCGATGAAGTACTCGATGGGATCTTCGACAGTCATGATGTTGCGGGTGTGATCGTTGATTCGATCGAGCGCCGCGTAAAGCGTCGTGGTCTTGCCGGAACCGGTGGGGCCAGTGACGAGAATGATACCGTGCGGCTTGTGGATCAGCTCGTCCATCTTGAACATGGATTGATCGTCCATGCCGAGTGACGTCAGGTTGAGGCGGCCGGCCTGCTTGTCGAGCAGGCGCAGCACCACGCGTTCACCATGCCCCGAGGGCAAGGTCGAAACGCGCACGTCCACGGCACGTCCGGCGATCTTCAATGATATGCGACCGTCCTGTGGCAGTCGCTTCTCTGCGATATCGAGTTTCGACATGACCTTGATGCGCGATACCACGAGGGGTGCCAGCGCGCGCCGCGTGTGCAAGACGTCGTGCAGTACGCCATCCACCCGGAAACGCACACCGAGCCGGTTCTCGTAAGGCTCGATATGGACGTCCGACGCATTTTCCTTGATGGCTTCCGTGAGTACCGCGTTGATGAACCTGATGATGGGTGCGTCGTCATCACTCTCGAGCAAGTCGGAGGGCTCGAGTTCCTGTGCCACCTGGGTCAGGTCGAACTCGTCGTCGAGTCCACCCACCATTTCCATGGCCTTGTGGCTGCCCTGTTCGTAAGACGCCTGCAGCAGAGAATCGAAAATATCCGGCGACACCCGCGACAACGTCAGGGGCACGCGCAGGTAGCGCCTGACCTCGGAGATGCTGAGGGGCGACGCGCCAGCACGATAGACGGCATCGGCGCCGTCACTCGTAATTTCGCGAATAAGAACGCCGTGGCGCTTTGCAAAAGAGAAAGGCAGTGCCCGGGTCTCGGCCGCGGGCTCCAGATCGGACTCGACCGCAGGTGTTTCCAACACGATTTCTGCTTCTGTTTCCATGGCCATCCGCGATTCCCTGCTACTGCGAACCGTCAGAGGCCTCGGGCGCCGTCGGCAATTCTCTCCGGTCGGCCTCCTCGAACGGCGGCAGTGTGAACGCCTCTTCTTTGGGCATCAGGTTGATGCCGTCTTCGTTGGTCTTGTCCAGTATATCCTTGATGATGTTGTACTTCGCGTTCGTCTCGGTCGATATGGTTGCCGCATCACGCAGGATCTTCGGCCGGATGAACACCAGCAGGTTGGTCTTGACCTTGTCCGTCGTCTGCGCACGGAAGAGCGCCCCGAGTACCGGTATCGAACCGAGTATCGGAACGCGCTGCTCGCTTTCGCGCAGGACGTCTTCGAGCAGGCCACCGAGCACGAGCACCTGGCCGTCGTCGACGATAACGGTCGTTTCGACGATGCGCTGGTTGGTAATCAGGTCAGTCGCGCCTTCGACCGACTGGGCAATACTCGAGATCTCCTGATTGATTTTAAGCAACAAGGAGTTGCCCTCGTTGATCTGCGGCGTAATTGTCAGTTTGACGCCGATCTGCTCGCGCTGGATGGTCTGAAAAGGGTTGACGGCGCCGACATTGCCACCCGTACTGGAAAACGATCCCGTCAGGAACGGAACCTCCTGGCCGACGTTCAGGCTGGCTTCCTCGTTGTCCGTGGTGACAAGTGACGGCGTCGAAATGATATTCGTATCGGCATCGCCTTCGAGCGCGCGCAGGATCGCGGCAAAACTGACGCCCGTATTGCTGATGCGGCCAATGCCCATCGTGATGCCTTCGCCGATCAGGGATCCCGGATCCACCGGTGTTTCGCCACCGCCTGCGGCGGCGCCCGCGAGCTGCACGACGCCACTTCCAAAGCTCGGGAAGTTTGTCGCCCCGATCGGCGTTGTCGAGGCAGCGCCCTCTACCGCCCAGGTAATCCCGAGCTCAGCAGTCTTCTCAGCAAGGACCTCGACAATAATCGCTTCGACAAGCACCTGCGCCCGGCGGATATCGAGTTTGTCCACGATCTGCATCAGCGAACGCATCATTTTCGGGGGTGCGTTCACCACGATAGCGTTGGTCTGCGTGTCGGCCCAAACGCTGACCTCGCTGTTCTGAGTCGGCGCTGCCGCGCCGCCAGCCGCCGCCTGGGCGGTGGCCTGGCTCTGAAAGTGCTGCTGTAGCTTGGTCGCGAGTTCCTCGGCGTCCGCGTAGCGAAGATAGCGAACCTGGGTATCGCCGCCGTCCTCCAGCGGTGTATCAAGATGCGTGATCAGCGTGCGCAGCCGCAGCCGGTCGGATTTGTCGCCGCCCACAAGCACACTGTTGGTTCGGGCGTCCGCGACGAGGCTCGTCGACACGGGGGCACCGTCGGCGCGGGGCTGCTGTGTCAGAGCCGTGAGGACGCGAACGACTTCCGCCGACGAAGCGTGCTGAAGGGGTATGACTTCAATATCGTCGTCGCTGGACAGGTCGATACGGCGAATGATGCTGACCATCCGCGCGACGTTGCCGGCCCGGTCGGAGATAATCAGCATGTTGGACCCGGGGTGCGCTGCGAGGTGGCCAAACTGTGGGATCAACGGCCGCAGAATCGGCACGAGCTGCGCAGCGCCGACATTATTGACCTGGATCACCTGGGTGACAATATCGTCGTCGCCGGCCGAGCGGTCAGTTCCCATAGGGGACCCGTACTGCCGGGCGGTGGCGTTCGGGATAATCTTGATGATGTCGCCGCTCTGCATTGCGGCAAGCTGATGCACTTCCAGAATCGCAAGGAATGCCTCGTAGAACGCGTCCGGTGTCATCGGCGTCTTCGACAGCATCGTGACTTTGGCATTCACCCTGGGGTCGATGATGAAGTTCCTGTCCGTCACCGCGCTTACGGCCTCGACGATCTGCCGAATGTCCGCTTCCTTGTAGTTCGGTGTGATGGTCACCTGCTGTGCGAGCAGCACTATCGGGACCACGACCAGCGCCAGCATCGAAACGCCGAGCTTGCGCAGCACCTTTCTCGATTGGTGATTCATTCGGTTTCGTCTTCCCCAAGATTGAGTTGATCAGTTTTCAGTACGATGACTTCGGGCTGTCCGTTACGCTCGACCGTGACAGAGACCTGGTTGGATGTACCGAGTGACTGGAAAATCTGCATGGCCTGCGTGGGATCAGTCAATGCCTGGCCGTCGATGTCCTTGATGAGGTCACCGGGCCGGAGACCCAGAGCGGCAAACTGGCGGCGGTCGCGGCCGGGGTACACGCGGTACCCTTGCTGCTGGCCGTTTACGAAGTAGGGAGTGGGCCGGATGACGTCGGCCAGCCTGGCCACATTCTGAGAGACAACGGACTGGATGCTCTCTCTCGGCGGCGTAGTGCGCCGCTGTGTCGTCGTGCGTCGCACCGGTGCGGTCGCGACCTGTTTGTATTCTTCCGGCAGGCGCAGATTGGTCAGGCGGCCGTTTTCATTGAGCACGACCCTGTCCGTGTAAACTGCATGCAGTTTGGCGCTGGACGCAATCGGGTCGCCGATGAGGTATACCTTCTCTTCATTCTTGCCGTCGGTAATGATCGCTGCGGACATGGTCGGTTCCGGCGACGCTATGGTGCCTTTCAACTCCAGGCTCGAGAGACGCGTATCTTCGAGGTCCTCATCGGATATCTCGGGAACGACGGGCGCTGCGTCGTCGGCGTCGGCCTCGCCAAAGAGGTGTACGGAGGCAATTTCCTGGGCATCGGCAGCTCCTGGATCGGACCTGCCCGAGACGATCTGTCCGGCGGGCACGACCACCGAGTCACCGGCGGCCGGCCCCGGTATCAGCGTCCAGATGATGTTGGCCAGCTGCCAGCCGATGGCGATGACGAGTAGCAGCGCTGCCCATGGTGGCAGCAGCTGGTTGGCGGCCGCCAGCGTACGGGCACCTTCCAGGCTCGAAAAATCCGACCATTTTGCTTCAGTGGCCATGCAGAGTCCGGCTTCGTCCTTTCCTGATCTGTTTAAATTTAACGTAGCGCGATGATGATACGGGTTGAGGCCCTCCAAACAAGGGCATCGGTAGCAAAAATCCTATATTTGCCAATAATATACCAAGACTTGATTAACAAAAATCGATTTCCGCACGGAGTTTGGGTTGTAAATTCTGGGAATCACGATGAAATCGCCGCTCGAGGCCCATATATAATACCCCGTACACGGCCGGGTCGGCACGAATTGTCCGGCCCGATTTTGCTGAAACAGACTGAACTGGAGACGGAAAACAGGACCGATGAGCGAGCGACGAACCGACACTGAACGAGGCCCGAACTTCGACCTCGCGGTCGAGGAAGCGAAGGCGGAGGTCAAGCAGCCGCCACTGTATCGTGTCGTACTTATTAACGACGACTACACTCCGATGGAGTTTGTCGTCAACATCCTGGAATCGATATTCGGCATGGAACGGACGCGAGCGACGCAGGTCATGTTGGAAGTACATATGAAAGGCAAAGGCATCTGCGGCGTGTACAATTTCGAGATAGCGGAGACGAAAGTCGCCCAGGTCATGGGTCTTGCGCAGCAGCATCAGCATCCTCTGCTGTGCACAATGGAAGAATCTTAAAAAGGAATCGGCACCCGGAAATGTTGAGTAGTGAACTAGAATTTTGTCTTAACGAGGCGTTCCAGCGCGCGCGCGATGAGCGCCATGAATTCATGACGGTCGAGCATCTGTTGCTTGCGCTGTTGGATATCCCGCGGGTTCACGAGATCCTCAAGGCGTGTAATTCAAATATCACGGAATTGCGGCGGCAGCTTACCGAATTTATCGAGGAGCAGACGCCACTGCTGGCTCAGGATGACGACACCGACGTGCAGCCGACGCTGGGATTCCAGCGCGTGTTGCAGCGTGCGGTCTTCCACGTGCAGTCGAGTGGCAAGAAGGAAGTGACGGGCAGTAACGTGCTCGTCGCGATCTTCAGCGAAAAACAGTCCCAGGCCGTGTATTTCCTGAACCTGCAGGATATTACGCGCCTCGACATCGTCAATTACATTTCCCACGGGATGCCGCAGCTCCCTGGCGAGGGAGACAGCGAAGAGCAAGAGGCGTCGCTGGAGACGGAAACGGAGGTGGAGGCCACGCCGCTCGAGCGTTATGCGACCAACCTCAACCAGCTCGCCATCGAAGGCAAGATCGACCCGTTGATCGGCCGCGAGATCGAAATCGAGAGGACGGTGCAGATACTCTGCCGCCGCCGAAAGAACAATCCTCTCTATGTCGGAGATGCGGGTGTCGGCAAGACGGCGCTTGCGGAAGGCCTGGCGCGTATGATCACCGAAGAACGGGTACCCGAGGTTTTGCGCGACGCGACGATCTATGCGCTCGACATGGGCACGCTGATCGCCGGTACCAAGTACCGCGGCGACTTCGAGAAGCGCCTCAAGGGCGTCATCAAGGAAGTCCAGACGGATCCGGGCGCAATCCTTTTCATCGACGAAATCCATACCGTAATCGGTGCCGGCGCGGCGTCTGGCGGGGTCATGGATGCCAGCAACCTGATCAAGCCGGTACTGGCAAACGGTGAGATTCGCTGCATCGGCTCGACGACGTACGAGGAGTACCGCGGTATTTTCGAGAAGGACCACGCGCTTGCGCGGCGATTCCAGAAGATCGACGTCCCCGAGCCGAGCGTCGAAGAGACGATAGCCATCCTGCACGGGCTCAAGTCCCGTTTCGAGGAGCACCATGGCGTGCGCTATGACACGGAAGGGCTCGACGCTGCGGCGGAACTGTCGGCGCGCCACATCAACGACCGGCGCCTGCCCGACAAGGCTATCGACGTCATCGACGAAGCGGGTGCCAATCTGCGGCTGCAGCCGGTCGGGGAGCGTGGCGATCGGGTTACGGTCGAAATGGTAGAAAACATCGTCGCGAAAATGGCGCGAATCCCGGCAAAGAGCGTCTCGGCCTCCGATCGCAAATCGCTGCGGACCCTCGAACGCGATCTCAAGCTGACCATTTTCGGCCAGGACCAGGCCATCGCGGCCCTGGGTTCCGCGATCAAGATGTCGCGGTCTGGGCTACGCGAAGAAGACAAGCCGATCGGCATGTTCATGTTTGCCGGCCCCACGGGCGTCGGCAAGACCGAGGTCACGCGGCAGCTCGCCATGATCATGGGTGTCGAACTCATCCGCTTCGACATGTCCGAGTACATGGAACGCCACACGGTGTCGCGCCTGATCGGTGCGCCGCCCGGGTACGTTGGCTTCGACCAGGGTGGCCTGCTCACGGAAGCAGTCACCAAGAACCCGCATGCGGTCGTGTTGCTTGACGAAATCGAAAAAGCGCACCCGGAGGTCTTCAACCTTCTTCTGCAGGTTATGGACCATGGCACACTCACGGACAACAACGGCAGGAAAGCGGA
>Ga0224503_10000090_pt1 | contig 24198 bp, 23 predicted proteins | sample SF_Oct11_sed_USG_2_FD_169106 | JGI IMG/M metagenome (GOLD analysis project Ga0224503, IMG submission 169106) | Sediment microbial communities from San Francisco Bay, California, United States - SF_Oct11_sed_USGS_21 | ecosystem: Environmental > Aquatic > Marine > Sediment | place: USA...
CACTGGCTGGCAATTCCTCACATGACCATTGCAAGTGATGCCATGGCCGGTGTTGGTGAAAATGGTAAATTGCTGCCATGGGATGCGGATTGGTCTGAATACCGTGGCCATCCACGTACGTCTGGTTCGCGTGGTGCTTGTTTTAGAATGGGGCGTGAACAAGGTATTCCACTGATGTTTACGATTGCACAAGCAAGTTACTGGCCAGCCAAGCACTTAGGTGATTCAGGCCTTGAATCCATGAAAGAACGTGGTCGCCTGCAAAAAGGTAAAGTTGCCGATATTACTATTTTTGACCCTAAAACGATTACCGATAATTCAGGATTTAAAGCCGGTCAGCACGGTATTCCGACGACCGGCATTCCTTATGTCATTGTTAACGGAACGATCGTAGTGAAAGACAGCAAAGTGCTGCCTGTCAAGGCAGGTCAACCAATTCGCTTTCCAGTCGAAGCTAAGGGTAGATTTAAGCCTCTTAAGGTTGAAGGTTGGTTCGACAAACATACGATTGGTCTAAATCCTGATCTGCTTGAGCATCTGCATGATGACACTGGTCTGGGTGTGATTCTGGACGGTGACAATAAATAACCTTCCATTCGGTTATAGTTCATTAATGGAAAACATGATGAAACAGATAGTGAGGCACGCAAAATCGATAAACGCAATTATTCAAAGGAGAAGAACGATGAAAAGAAACATAGCACTATTTTTTATGGTGATAGTCGCGGCATTTGCTGCAGTTCAACCGGCATTTGCTCAGAAAAACCAACAGTTCAATAATAAAATGACAAAGAAAGATGGCCAAGCGGCCTTCGATGCGGTCGTCGTCGAAGCTAATGCACTCATCAAAAAATTGCATATACCGGGACTTGCTGTCGGTGTCATCTACGGAGACAACTCCTACAGCACCGGAATCGGTATCACCAAAGTAGGCACCAAAGAACCCGTTACCCCCGATACGCAATTTCAAATTGGCTCTGTGACAAAAACCTTCCTTTCGACGGTGGCCATGCAGCAGTCCGAACAGGGCATTCTGGATTTGAACAAGCGCATCGTCGACATCCTGCCGTGGTTCAGAGTCCAGGATCCCGAGGCGACGTCGAAAGCGCGGGTCGTTGACCTGTTCCACCATCGCGCTGGCTGGTATGGCGACCATGGGTTCCTTCGTGTTCCTCCGGGTGGATCGATCAGCGAGAAGGTCATGCTCCAGGGGGCTTACATCCAGCAGATCTATCCGTTCGATCAAACCTGGATGTACAACAACACCAGTATCACCTTCGCTACCCATGTGGTGTCGCATGTCGGCGGAAAGCCGATCGAGACCCTGATCGAAGAGCACCTGTTCGCCCCGCTCGGCATGGATGCGTCATCCTTTAATTACGACACCACCCCTCCGGCTGAAAATTACGCATGGGGTCATCCGCCGATCTACGGGGAAGGCAGCATCAGTGATCTCAAGCCGTACTTCGTTCCGATGATAAGAGAGTCCGCAGCCTCCGGCGCAATCCGGTCTACGGTTACCGACATGCTGAAATACGCCCGCTTTCAGCTGGACGGCAAGGACGCCTCCGGGAACCAGCTGCTGTCCAAAAAAGCACTGGACTATGCCCACGCTCCGGCAGTCGAGGCTGAGACCGGCGACTTTACCGGGCTGACATGGTTCGTCCACGACTACGACGGGGTCATCAGCCCCAGCCACGGGGGGAATTGGCCCGGCACGCGTTCTTTTCTGCAGCTGATCCCGGATCACGACTTTGCCGTGGTGGTTTTGGTCCACAGCGATCGCGGAGTCGAGGCCTACAAAAAAGTTGCGAACGCAATGGTCAAAGCCTTCACGAAAATCGAGCCCAAGTCTCCGGTCGCAGCGGGCGTTGATCCGTCTGTGCTCGACCCCTTCGTCGGCGTCTTCAAGGGTAATTCCCAAAACATCGAGATCCGGAAAGAGGGCGACAAATATGTGTTTGTCCAGTTTTCCGCATTGACCAAGGGAGCGGATCCCGCGCCCGCCAATGTGGCCAACACGGCCGAGGGCTGGTTCATCATCACCGAAGGCCCGAACGAGGGAGCCCTTGGCGAATTGCTCAAAGATCCGTCTGGCGCACTCAACTACGTGCGATTCAACCACCGGATCTTTATTCGGGGAGAAGGGGCGGTCGACGAATTCTCGCTCTCCGGATCGGTATTCGACAAATAACCGGGTAGGCAGAGGATATATCAATTCACGCTTAAAAGAAAAGATGGTCAACACTCAATTTAAATAAACTCAATTATTAATATTTAAAACAAGAACCATGAAGCAAAACTTGAAACTATTATTTACCGTAATAATTTCGGCATTATTTGCAGTTCAACCGGCAATTGCTCAGGAACAACAACAGTCGCCGACCCAGGTGCTTATCAGTAATGTGAATATCTTTGACGGAAAAACCAAAACACTCCATAAGGACATGGATGTTTTGGTGGAAGGAAACCTGATTAAACAAATTGCCAAAGATATTCAAGCGCCGAAAGGAGCTGAGGTTATTGAAGGCAATGGCAAAACCTTAATGCCAGGGCTGATCGACACACACCAGCATCTCAACCAAGGCGGGCTGTCATTAGCCGACCAGTTCGCCAATCTTTATTACATCGGGATCGCGCAGGGCAAGTATGCCACCGGGACCCTGATGCGGGGCGTGACGTCCGTGCGGGATCCGGGCGGTGACAGCATCGGTCTCAAGAGGGCGATCGACGAAGGGCTCGTGCCGGGACCGAGGATCGTAACAGCCGGGCCCGTTGTAGGTCCGACGAATGGGCACGGCGACACCAGATACCCTTACACGGGCCATCCCCGCTTCGATAAGGTGGGGATGACTCCCGACCGCCGTTTAAACTTTTCCTACGTGGCGGATGGCGAGGCGGAAGTCCTGGCTGCAACGCGTGAAATCCTTCGCCAGGGCGCAAGCTTCATCAAGATCATGGCGGGCGGAGGCGTTAGCACCGATGCGGACCCGATCGACTCCAAGCAGATGACGCCCGAGGAAATGCGCGCGGCGGTACAGGCGGCTGCGGATTGGAACACCTATGTCGGAGCGCATGCGTACAACAGCGAGTCAATCCGTCGCGCAATCGATGCCGGCGTCAAGGTGATTGAACACGGCCAGATGATCGACGAGGAGACGATGAAATATGCCGTCAAAAAAGGGATCTGGTTCACGTCGCAGTACCTCGTCATGACAATCGACATTCCTTCCTTCACCGAGACGGCCAAAGCAAAGCAGAAAGTGGTTCTGGAAGACACCGAGCGTTTCTTCGCGATGGCGAAGAAGTACAACGCCAAACTGACCTTCGGTACCGACCTTGTCCTCGGCGCGGATCCCTTGCTGCAAACAAAAGAGCTCGTGTTACGCAAGAAGTGGTTCAGCCCCTATTAGATCCTGGTGCAGGGAACATCCCGCGGGGCTGAGCTCATCGAGTTGTCCGGCCCGCGCAACCCCTATCCGGGCAAGCTTGGCGTCATTGAGGAAGGCGCCTACGCCGACCTGCTGCTGGTCGACGGCAACCCGCTCGAGAATATCGATCTCATAGGCGATCCGGAGAAGAATTTCGCCATCATCATGAAGGACGGAATAATCTATAAAAACACGCTTAAATAAGTAACTGGTGCGTAATGCTTCGAACCCTATAAGTATTAAAAAGGGGAATGGAAAACCTAAGTAATAAGATAGTCAGGCACACAAATTAGACTCACGCAATGATTCAAAGGAGAAGTCCCATGAAACAAAACATAGCACTATTTTTTATTGTAATAATATCGTTATTTTTTGCAGTTCAGCCAACATTTGCTCAAAAACAAAATGTTGAAGATATTTCCAAGAAGATTGAGAAACTTTCAGAGAGGCTAGTTGGCCGTATCGGTGTGGCCGCACAGGAAATTGGCTCTAAGGAGATAATCACAGTAAACGGCGATGAAACGTTTGTGATGGCGAGTACTTATAAAGTTGCGATTGCAACTACCTTACTAAACCGTGTCGATAAAGGTGAGGTTAAACTTACCGATTTAATCGATATCACACAAGAAATGATGGTTGCAGGCGACAATGCGATCGCACTGAACTTCGTTCATCCCGGTATAAAGTTGTCTGTAGCAAATTTAATTGAACCTATGATTACCGAAAGCGACAATACAGCGACGGACACCTGTCTAAAACTCGCGGGAGGTCCGGAAGCGGTAACGAAAATGATGCGAAGTATTGGAATAACAGATCTACGAGTTGATCGGTATACCAGCGAAATTTTAAGGGACTTCTATGGTTTACCCGACAAGGCCTATGCATCAGTACTTGCAGAGGCCATTGCCAAAGACCCAACGCTAGCGGCAAAGCAACCTGATCGAAACCTTAAGTTCGAAAAAGAAGACCCACGTGACCAAACCTCACCAAATGCCATGCTGGAATTGCTTCTGGCTATCGACAGCGGAAAGGTGTTGAGTGAGAAAAGCCGCGAATTCCTGCTTGCTACAATGTCGCGCACTCGTACAGGTAATGGAAGGCTAAAAGGCCTTCTGCCAAAAGGAACACCGGTTGCCCATAAAACAGGAACTATTGGTGGTGTTGCTAATGACGTGGGTTTTGTAACTCTTCCGGATGGCCGACGTTTTGCGATTGTGGTATTCACCAAGAGCAGTACGACCTCCGAAGCTGATCGGGATCGGGCCATTGCGGAAGTTACCCGGACTTTATACGACTTTTTTTATTTGAAGGCAAAAGACAAATAACCTTTTCCATGCTTAGCAATTGGTTGCAGCGGATGGCGCTTCGCGCCGCGGCAAAGCTGCTGGCTGGGGAATAATGTAACAAATAAAGGAGAATCGAAATGAATAGATTGAGAGTCCTTTTGGGATTGCTGATACTCAGCCTGATGCTGGTCGTGCCGGCAGTGGCTGCCGATTATGATCTGGTCATTAACAACGGCCGGGTCATGGACCCGGAAACCATGTATGACGCCGTAGCAAACGTCGGCGTCAAAGACGGTAAGATCGCCGTCATTACCAAGAAAAAGATCACAGGTAAAGAGACCATCGACGCCAAAGGGCTGGTGGTGGCACCTGGATTTATCGACGGACACACGCATTGCATCGAACCCTATGCGTACCGGTTGGCGCTGCGGGACGGTCGTACGACGATTTTGGACCTGGAGGTAGGCGCTCACGGTCCAAAGCTTAACGAGTGGTACAAACGGCGTGAAGGAAACGCACCGGTCAATTTTGGTGCGTCTGTAAATCACGAATTTGCCCGGGCTGAAGTCCTTGATGGGTTTAAGGATTGGAAATATCTCTACTCTCCCGATGCAATACGGTCCCGTATCAAGCAGGGCTGGTCCAAGACCAGGCCCACCCTGGAACAGGGCAACCAGATCCTTGCCCATATTGACCAAGGTTTACAGCAGGGCGGACTTGGAATTGGTTCTGCTGTTGGCTACATGCGCCAAGGGGTGTCGGCCCGGGAAATATTTGAACTGCAGAAACTGAGCGGGCGATACGGCCGCTGTATCGCCATGCATTTCCGCTATACACCGGGCGATGATGTCGGTGAAACCAATGGTATCCAGGAGATGCTGGCCAATGCCGCTGCCCTGGGTGCACCTGCCATTGCGTGTCATTTCAATAATCCGGGATACAATATGGTGCATGAGCTTCTGGTGAGGATGCGGGAAAAAGGTTACAACGTCTGGGGTGAGATCTATCCATACGCCGCAGGTTCCACAGCCTTGAATGCCGTGTTTCTCGAACCCGAAGTTTGGGTAAAGACCCTGGGCAACAAATACGAAGAGACCTTGCAAGATGTGGCCACCGGCGAATTCTACACCCAGAAATCACGTGAGGAGATGCTCAAAAAAGAACCCACACGTCTCGTACTTGTCTACAAAACCCCGGAATCGGCTATTGTTGACTGGATCAAAATGCCCGGCGTTGCCATTGGCAGTGACGCCATGCCATTAATCCCAGACGACAACCTGACCTGGGACACTCCCGACGAAGATCTGCCCAACACCCATCCTCGTTTTTCCGGGGCTTTTGCCACAGTGCTTCGCCTTGCCAGGGAAAACAATATTCCGCTGATGCAGGCCGTCTCCATGACCAGTTACAATTATGCCAAGCCTCTGGGGGATATGGGCTTGAAGTCCATGCAGGTAAGGGGCCGCATGCAGGAAGGCATGGTGGCCGACATCACGATGTTCGATCCTGAAACCGTCAGGGACAATGCGACCTATGCAAAGGGGACGCTGCCATCCACAGGGATTAAGCATGTGATTGTGAACGGGAAACTGGTCATGAAAGACCAGGAGCCTCTGAAAGGCGTGAACCCCGGACAGCCGATCCGCTTCGAGCCGGTCAAGAGCAAGTTCGAACCGCTCACCATAGAGGGGTGGAACAAGGCTTTTTATGCCTCCCCAGTTGATTTTGGCGGCGGCGTACCGGGTTATGATATGCACTGATACCGCAATCGGAAAATCAATGCACCCGATGCGCATCCTGACACCTGCGGGGATCAGGATCAGCATCTGAAGTAACCTGTGAATAGAAATTACCGTTTGTGTGCCTGCCACTATCACGGCACACAAACGGTAATACAAACTTTCTAAAAAAAAGGGGGATAGCATGCAAAAGGCCCATATCATTTTTATACTTCTGGCATTGATTTTTTTTGCAACCCTTTCCTGTACAGCAGAAAAAGAAATCACGGTCAAGTTAACCGTCCCTGACACAACCTGGAAAATTGCCATTGATCAAGTTTTTATTGTGAAAAATGAGCTGTGGGTTATTTCCCGTGTTTCACAGAACCCGGATATCATGGGGGCACAGGTCATCTCACATATCCAGGATTCGATAAGACTGACCGTTCCGGATCTTCCGGTGAAATATTTCGTAATCGGGAAAACGTGGGACTGGGAGAACGAAGAACCATATACATTTATCAAGGAGCTGAAACAGATAGAGACGGAACTTAAATCCGGAACACGTCTCTTCCCGGAAGCTGAGCGAAGCATGGATTCCCGTCGGGTTTTAAACAAGACCTGGCAGTGGGAATTAACCATCACGCCTGTCGAAAAGATCGACGTACCCAATCCGGAACGGCACACGATCCTGTTAACGGCAGAAGGCAAAGTTCAGGCCCGGTTCGACTGCAACCGCGGCGGCGGGAATTATGAAATTTCCTCGGGCAAACTCTCATTCGGTCCGTTGTTGTCCACGCGCATGGCATGCCCGCCGGACTCTCTGGACAGTCAATTCATGAAAGATCTTCAGCGGGTAACATCGTTTTTCTTACAGGACGGCAATCTCTACTTGGAGCTTCCGTTCGACAGCGGCACCATGAAGTTTCGGCCGGCTCCATAGCAATTCCGGAAAGACGGAGAGAACGTTGACGTCATGAAAATCATCCATCGCCTGTTGTTTATTTTCGCTGTTGTTGCCTTGCTTGTTTTACCCGCTCAGGCAGGACCGTCGGACAGCAGTTTTGACGGCGTTCTTAATGCAACCTACACGATTGAAAAGCAGGAAGTTCGCCTCATCGGCGGCCGATCCGAAGTCCAAGCCGCACCCGGATCGGCTGCGAAAATCACCACGGTGGTTTTCGGGGAACCGGTTTGCGGCGATTTGGACGGCGACGGTCGCGAGGATGCCGCGCTGTTCCTCATGAATGACCCCGGTGCCAGTGGGTCCTTTTATTACGTTGCCGCGGCGATCGCTAAAAACGGTATTTACCAGGGGACGAATGGCGTTTTTTTAGGGGATCGAATTGCTCCCCGGACGATTCAGATTCGAAACAATATCATCGTCGCCGATTACGCCGACCGTCGTCCGGACGAGCCCATGGCCTCGCCGCCTTCGATCGCTAAAACCATGTATCTAAAGTTGAAAGCGGGGCATCTGGAGGCCATTGAAGCCCCTTGGGAGCGATAGGGTCGTCCGGAAAGACAACCTCTTCGGACCCTCCGGAGCTGGACGATGCGCGGGTTGTCCCGTATTAATTTCACTGAGCGGCCAAAAAGGAAATCACGATGAAAAGCACATTTGTCACATTTTCGACAGATATCATAGTTGACAATAAAACCCGTTATTGCTATCCAAGTTTTGTTGTCTCTGTAGAGTTGACACTTCAATATGTATGGCTATAGCTAATGCCGATATAGAATTTCTAATTTTGTGATTTATTCACGACCTGCGATACGTTACGCTGAAAACTTACCGGGCTTTCTACAACCAACCTGGAGAAGACCTTCATTTTGAAAAATCATCTTCTTATCATGAAACTTATAGCGTTTGGTTTTTCGATCTTGCTGATCTCCGGCTGCGCATCCTATGGTGTGATCAACAATGCGCCGCAGAATGTCGCCGGAGATGCTGAAAGTTATTCGATCCGTTCCTCCGGCAATAACCAGCGAAGCAATGATATCGGGCTTATGCTCGCTTTCTCCGGTGGTGGTACCCGGGCCGCCGCTTTTGCTTACGGCGTGCTCAAAGAACTTCGCGACACCGGTGTCGTGATCGAGGGCCGGTCCAAGCGGCTGCTGGATGAGGTCGATACCATCAGCTCCGTTTCTGGAGGAAGCTTCACGTCAGCCTATTACGGTCTTTACGGCGATCAAATTTTTGATGATTTCGAGAAGGTTTTCCTAAAGCGTGATGTTGAGGGAGCACTGATAAGGGGTGTATTGAATCCGTTTCAGTGGTTTAAAGAGACCGGCCGCTCCGAGATTGCCGTCCGTTATTACGAGAAAAACGTATTCCACGGAGCTACATTCGAGGATATGAAACGAAAGGGCGGCCCCTTGATTCTCATTAACGCATCGGATCTTGGCTATGGAGTCCGTTTTTCCTTCGTCCAGGAGTATTTCAACCTTCTCTGCTCCGATCTGTCTTCGTATCCGGTGGCGCGGGCGGTGACCGCTTCTTCCGCGGTGCCTGTGCTTTTCGACCCCGTGGTGATCGAGAACTACCAGGAGTGCAAGAAAACAATACCCGATTGGCTGGTTGCAGTCGAGAAGCTTGCAGCGGGCGACCCGGAGCTGGTCCAGGTGGTCGACGGTCTGCAAAGTTATTTCATAAAAGATAAGCGCCAATATGCCCACTTTGTGGATGGGGGCATCACCGACAATCTAAGCCTGCGCGCACTCTATGAGGTGATCGAGATCTCCGGCGGCGCGAAGGTTTTTCTGAAAAAAGTGAATCGGCAGCCGCCTCGCCGGCTTGCTGTCATCTCCATAAACGCATCCATTGATCCGGCCCCGGAAATGGATGCAAGCAACAAGCAGCCCTCCCTATCAGAAACAATCAAGTCCATAACCGATATTCAACTGCATCGTTACAACACTGCAACCCTGAAGCTGATGAAAGAGAGCATCACCCGCTGGGCAAAGGAACTCTCGGTACCGGAAAGACCTGTTACACCCTATTTTGTCCAGATCAGTTTCAGAGACATACAGGAAGCCGAGAGGCGAATGTTCTTTAACATGATTCCTACCAGCTTTGCCTTAAGCGATAAACAGGTGGACAGGTTGATAGCAGCCGGCCGCGAATTGCTGCGCAACAATCCCGACTTTCAGCAGTTTGTGGCCGATCTGGATGGAGATTAGGAAAGAGACAAGCAGATTCGTTTGCGCCATACCCCGCCTATTTCTCTAATCAAATCGTAAATTCATTCCGTCTCAAACACCTTCAATTCCATGCCGTTTTTTGACCGCTGTCGACTTTTTGTTGTTACGCTTTTCTGCCATAGAGCAAAACCCCGACCATGCGAAAATATCTTGTGGTCCAAAGATATATCTGAAAAAGAACCATCTTTGTGATCCGTAATGGAGATTACACGGATCGGAGCTATTTTATTTCTTGTGCTTACTCCAACATATAATTTTCGAATAGCCCTGGTGATATCTGCAATTTATCGCTGCGGCATAAAATCCCTTAATGAATTTGATATCTTATGAGTATCACACTTGGCTACATTCTCATTTTTAAGGCTGGATTGAGAAAGGAAAAATCAACATATTGTGGTGTTAGTTTTAACTGATTACCCGTTTTTTGTGAGCATGCCTTATTGGTGAATTAGAGTGATCCTGAAAATCGTGAGCATTGGGTTCAAATTATCACTACGATTCCTGAAATATCATCTACAGATCACAGCCTCATCCAAACCACCGATAAGAGAATACTATTCCATTGAGGTCTTTTGACCCTGATCACCTTCATAGGACGTCGTTAAAAGGTCTAAAAAAGAATCCCATGAAACCGGCTATTCACCGATGATCTTTACCAGAACCCGTTTACGTCGTCTGCCGTCGAACTCGCCGTAAAATATCCGTTCCCAGGTCCCAAAGTCAAGACGGCCTTCTGTGATGGCCACAACCACTTCACGGCCCATGATCTGTCTTTTCATATGCGCATCTGCATTGTCCTCTCCCACATTATGCCGGTACTGTGAAACCGGCTCGTGGGGGGCCAGTTTTTCAAGCCAGATTTCGTAATCATGATGAAGACCCGATTCATCGTCATTAATAAATACGGAAGCCGTAATGTGCATGGCGTTAACCAGCACAAGCCCCTCTCTGATGCCGCTCTCCTTGAGACAGGCATCCACCTGAGGCGTAATATTGATAAGTGCGCGCCGGGTCGGCACTTCAAACCACAATTCTTTTCGATACGTTTTCATGGTTTATTCCTCCACTCACTTAGGGTTGTATTACATGAATCTTTTACGGGCGGGGACTTTCATATGCAAGATAGTGCATTCTATTTTACTTTGCAATCATTATGTACTGTTGACATTAGGTGTACATTTTTCAATAAATTTGTTAAGTTCAACCTAAAGATCGGACGGCACAAAAACCCAAAATGATGGGAACCCATGCAAAAAAGAAAAAAAATTGTTACAGCAGTCGTATCCAATAAAGCAGGAGAGATTTTTGATCTTGATGGATATGCAGCTGTGGGTATGGCCGGTTCTTCCCTGGTCCCTTTGACATTGGATGACACCATCCAAATCCCTTTTGGTGGAGAATTGATGTTGATGCCGGACAGGAAGCCTTTACTGTATAACATCAAGAATCAGCGAATAGAAATACTAACGGATAATCCTTACATTCCCGGCGAATCGATCTTTCCCGTGGCTGCATTTAATTCCCCCGGATATGTCGTCTCTTATGTAAGTGCGTTTAAAGAAAATGAAAATGCCGGTGTTCTTCCCCTGTTTTCATACGGTGCCGTAGGATGGCACAACGATAAATTCAGAACCGCCGTCATACGTGTGGATAAAGAAAGACGGCAAGACTTGCGCCTGATGAAAGCCGAAAATGTCGTTTCGGGAATCGGAAAAATTCAAAAAGAAATGCCGGACAACCGGCTTGCAAGGCACCTTGAAAAATGTGCCATGGAATACGGCTGTCCGGCTGCCAAGAATTTTTTCCTGGGAAGATACGAGGCACCCCTTCCGACCTCTCCGCGGTGTAATGCACACTGTCTCGGCTGTTTGTCACTTCAAGAAAACAGTGACATTCCACACAGCCAGGACAGGATCGATTTCAAACCATCTTCCAAAGAAATTGCTGACGTCGCACTTTGCCACATCAAGCGAGTTAAGCAAAGCGTTGTGAGTTTTGGTCAGGGATGTGAAGGGGATCCTTTGCTGGCCGCCGATGTCATCGAACCCGCCATAAAAGAGATACGATCCAAAACCAAACAAGGCACCATCAACATGAACACCAACGCAAGCAAGCCTAAAATTTTGCAAAGGTTGTTCGCCACAGGTCTCGACAGCATTCGAATAAGTCTCAACAGTGTCAGAAAAAACTGCTATGATGCCTATTTTCGACCCACAGGGTATACATTTGTCGATGTCATAAAAAGTATTGAGACTGCACTTAAAAAGAAAATATTTGTATCCATAAATTATCTCAATTGCCCCGGTTTCACAGATACACCGGAAGAAGTGGAAGCGTTGTTAAATTTTATTAATCAGCACCCCATAAATATGATCCAATGGCGAAACCTGAACTTTGATCCTATAAGATATTGGAAGTTTATGTCTGCTGCCGCTGAGCTTGGGACGCCGGTGGGAATGAATCAAGTTATCCGGCAGGTGAAAGAATTTTTTCCGGATGTAAAACACGGCTACTTTAATCCGCCAAAGGAAAAGTTTTAACTTATGAAATGGATCGAAGCAAAAGTCATTTTTAATTTCAAAGACAAACAATTGGCTGTAGATCTCATATCCAATCTGTTCTACGACCTTGAACTTACAGGCGTCGTCATCGAAACACCGGAGATAGACTCTCTGGAAGATTGGGGAAACGATGCCATCGTACCCGAAAAAAATGCGGTCATCGGTTATCTCCCCTGCGACGAAAAATTGGAAAAAAGGCAAAAATTCGTTGAAGAGAATTTGTTACGGCTCGAAGAAAAAAACGGTATTGAATGCAAAATTGTTTACTCTGATATAAATCAAGAAGATTGGGCTCAAACATGGAAAACTTATTTTCGGCCTGAAAGAATCACAGAAAATATCGTCGTAAAACCCACATGGCGGGAATATATTCGAGAGCATGATGAAATCGTACTTGAAATCGATCCTGGAATGGCCTTTGGGACCGGCACCCATCCCACAACCCGCATGTGCATCACCATGATTGAAAAATATCTGAAAAGAAACGGTATGTTTCTGGATATAGGAACCGGGTCGGGGATCCTTATGATTGCCGCCGCAAAGCTTGGCGAAATCGAGGTTTGGGGAACGGACAACGATAATGTTGCTATGGAGACCGCCTACAAAAACTTAATACAAAACAGGATACCAGAATCGAATTTTAAAATTTTAGCCGCAGATCTTGTCGATCAGATAACGGAACAGTTTGATCTTGTTGCGGCAAATCTAACAACCAAAACGATTTTAATTCTTCTTGAGAGTGTCGAGAGGGTGCTGGTTCAAGACGGCATATTTGTCTGTTCCGGTATCCTTGAAACAGATAAGGATGAAGTTTTAAAGAAAATGAAAGATCTGAGTTTTGATCTCATTGAAATCCTGGCCAAAGAAGAGTGGCTTTCAATCGCTTGCCGTTCAAAGAGACACCTAACTTGAGCGACAATAAAATGAGACCTGAATTACCCCAAAAAGCCAACGTTGTCATTATCGGCAGCGGCATTATCGGCGCCGTCATTGCCTATTACTTGACCCGAAAGGGGATAAGCGATGTGCTCGTTCTGGAGCAGGGTGAAATCGGTTCTCAAGGGGCCACCTCCGCCTGCCTGGGGGGCTTGAGAACCCAGTTTTCTACCGCCGTGAACATCCGGTTCTCGTTGATTTCACGGAAAGTGTATCGACGGTTCAAAGAAGAATTCGGGGTTGATCCCGGCTTCAAACCTTACGGTTACCTGTTTCTGGCAACAACACCAAAACAGTGGACGATTTTCAAAAGTACGTCTCGTCTGATGAAGGTGTTGGATGTTCCCGTTGAATCACTTTCACCTCAAGAGGTTTCCCGGCGCTGGCCGTTTATCCGAGTCGATGATCTTTCAGGCGGATCGTATACCAAAGAAGACGGCTTTTATAGTCCCATAGAAATCCTTCAGACCTATGTCAAAAAGGCCCGTCAGGGGGGCACTGTTTTCATGGAAAAAGTTCAGGTCACCGGCATCTCGATTAATAACAACAGTGCTGTTGGTATACAAACAAAAGATGCACACAACATCAAAGCAGGTATTGTTGTTAATGCAGCCGGCCCCTGGGCCGGTCGAGTGGCATCCATGGCCGGACTGGAGTTACCCATAGGCCCTTTAAAGCGCCATCTCTTTTTTACCGACACCTTTCATGAAATTCCGGATATCTTTCCCATGGTGATTGATGTTGATTCCGGATGGTACATGAAACGGGAGGGTCGGGGACTTATTTTGGGTGGACCCACGGGCAGTAAATCTTTCAGCCAGCATGTCGATTTCGATGCTAAGGAATGGACCGCCGAAAAGTCGATACAACGCATTCCCGCTCTTGAGCGCGCAAAGATTATTCGCGGCTGGGTGGGACATTATGAAATGACGCCGGATCATCATGCGGTAATCGGTGCGTTTCCGGAACTTCGAAATTTTATCTGCGCTGCCGGTTTTTCCGGCCACGGATTCCAGCACGCACCGGCAGCCGGCATGATCGTTGCCGAACTCATCGCAAACGGCAAGGCCGAAACCGAAGATATTTACCCTTTACGACCCACCCGCTTTAAGGAAAACGATCTGATCTACGAACCCATTACGGCATTTCGGGACTAGAACCTATCTCAAAAACAATCTAAGTGCCCATGGCAGTGTTGCGAAACGGTTCAAAATGCTCACATACTGCGTGTATGCTCCGCTTTTTCTCCCTTTCGCGCCTTGCCCTGAACCCTAATCTTATTTTTGAAATAGGTTCTATGGCCCTGCTAGTAGTCTTTTCCAAGCAAATGCACATTCCCGATACGGACATTTTTCAGACCGGACTTTTCAGCAACCGCCTTGCAGCGCAGGGCATGTGATTTGGACGTTGTGGGAAGGTCGCTGAGATAAAACTGCGGGTAAAACGCCAGCAGACTGTAAGGAATCTCCGGGTTGAGGGATGAAATAAACGCAGCGATGTTTTCGACTTCGGGTTCATCCACATACCCGGGAACAAGCAGCGTGCTGGCAATGAGAAACGGCGGCTCGGGTCTTTGATCTGTCCACTTGGCTAATATTCGAAAATTATCCAAAGTCTTTTGGTTTGTTACGCCGCAAAGAGCAAGATGAATGCCCTCATCCCAGGCCTTTAGATCAAACTTTATACAGCCCCCGGAGCTTAAAGACAGATCCGCCATCATGGTGAGAAACGGCCGCTGCATTGAACCGTTGGTCTCCCAGCATATGCGCAAAATACCATGATCAGCATATTTAAGAGCCATTTTGGATGTTTTAACGGCATGGAGAATCTGGGGCGTGGGGTCTCCGCCAAAATAGCAGATACAGTTGGTCTTTTGGTCCACCGCATGAGCAAGTTGTTTTGCAGTAAGCTTTTGAGGGTAAAACGTTTTCGTCTTAAAATGGTAGTTTTGACAGTACAGACAATTAAACCCGCATGCATGATAAAATACGGCCAAATTCTTATAACCGTATTCAGGGCCTTTGGTAGCCGCATATTCGGGATATCCACAGCCCGTACCTCCCGGGCAGACAAAATCTCCCACACAGTTGGTGGGAAGGGGATCATAATAGTAGGACAGATTCCCCTCATGCGGCCTTCCGCCGGAGATTCGGCTGTTTTTAACCCGCCGAAGTCCACAAAAGCCAACGCTGTTTTCAGGAATTTTACAATCATGGACACACAGGCCACAGGCAACGCCGTCTACTGCATTCGGGGGATTCTCCGGAAGGCCATAGGCCCTGCGGCTGCGATCATGAACCGCCTTGATTTGCGGCCAGACATTGTCGAAACGCACCCGGATACAGTCGGCGCAAAAGCCGATGGTGTTGGATATGTTTTTTGCGCTTTTATCGCAGGAATTACATTTACCCATAACAATCTGGATTATAATTGATGTTTCATCAGTTTTCAATTAACATTAATGGATCATCTTCAAATTGGAGATTTTTAAGGCAACAAAAACATTTCCAAAAAAAGAAGGCTTTGATAAAACAATCAGAAAACATACACTCGAACCCTTGAATCCTTGAACCCTGGAACCCTTTCTCCCAACGAATAGGGAGAAGAATCACATTGGTTTGATGAATTTCCGATTTATCTTTTTTTCCATATGCTTTATATTTTTTTCCATTGACCCCATCAATGCCGTAAGAGCTGAGATATTGATGATTGATATTCAAACAACCAAACAACGATTGCAGGATCATGTAAAAACGCTGACGATCACCATCGGTGAACGGAGTGTTTTATTACCCGATAATATTGAAAAGACCAGAGCCTACATCGAAAAATTTTACCAGGATATCGGTGTTCCGGTGCACTGTGAGCCCTATCCGTATCGGAATTTCACAGTTTCAAATGTCGTGGCCCAAGTTTCTTTTTGCGAAAACCCCACGAAATATTATCTTGTTGGTGCGCATTATGATTCGGTGGCCGGAACCGTGGGTGCTGACGACAATGCCAGTGCCGTTGCGGTTCAACTGGAGACGGCCCGTCATTTGATGATGCTGAAAGATCACCGCGAACTGAATCTGGCAGTGAAGTTTGTCTCGTTTCCCCTCGAAGAACCGCCGACGTTCGGTACCCGGCACATGGGGAGTAGTGTTTACGCCCACAATGCCTGGAAATCAAACGAACAGATCGACGGCATGATCTGTCTGGAGATGGTCGGTTATACCTGTCATGATGAGGGCTGCCAGGATTATCCGTTTCCATTGATGTTTTTCGACTACCCCAAACAGGGAAACTTTATCGGCATTGTTGGCAATTTTAAATCCAGAAAATTTACAAATGATTTATTTGAGGCGTTTGGCAGGAATCCGGATCTTCCTGTGGTCAGACTTACAGTTCCAGCGGGAGGATTCATGCTTCCTTCTGTTCGACTCAGCGATCATTCTTCATTCTGGCACAGAGGTTACAAGGCTGTCATGGTGACCGATACGGCCTTTTACCGAAACCCCCATTATCACCGGATCTCAGACACTATGGAAAAACTGGACTATACCTTCATGGCCGAACTGGTAAAGAGTTTGCTTCTATATTTTTGTTCCCACTCCAAGTCATAACATATAATGAAACTCCCCACCGCAAGCGGACAGAGTATTAAAAACGATAATAAAATAATCATTCTTAGGCAGTGTGTGCCTCAATTACTAGTGGATAGAAGCATTTTTTTTAAGTTTTTACTATAAATACTGCAATAAAAGCGTTTTATGTATTGACTTTCTGTTTTTGTTGCTGCATCTTCAAAAAAAGCAGGGATTATTAGGCATGGACAATAACAAACAAAGGGAGGGAACAAATGACAAAAGCTGAATTGGTCGAAAAGATGGCTAACGATGCGGGCATTACAAAGGTTGCAGCTAAAGCGGCATTGGAATCATTTCTTGACGGTGTTACAAAAGGCCTGAAGAAAAGAAACAGCCGGGTAACTTTAGTCGGTTTTGGATCATTCAAAAAGGTCTATCGAAAGACCCGAATGGGACGTAATCCACAAACAGGTGAAAAAATCAAGATTAAGGGCAAAAATGCTGTTACTTTTAAGGCGGGAAAAAATCTTCAATAGAAAAATTTCCACAGTGTTTTGATCGTCTTCTTCAGGGCAAATCCATTTCACAGGATTTGCCCTTTTCTTATCGGTCTTTAGATGTATGCCATGGGCAGAGAGAATCCTCGCCTAAGGGTTTGGGAAACATATACATGTCCAGAACGATTTTTCCACACCCACTATCTTGTGCTTTTCTCCCGGGATAGATTATAGTGGAATATCGTTTTACCTGAATTTTGTGATCGTAATTGATCGAGTGATAGTGTACGAACAGCGGTATCCAAAGCTTTCACTCAATCCTTTGCTTCTACCCTGACAAGTTCAGGGTGTTAACGGCCAGAAAACAGGCATAATCACCATCAACACCAGCAGCACGATTAGTGTCAGTGGGACACCGGCTTTCATATAATCGATAAAACTGTAGTCGCCCGGTCCCATCACCAGCACGTTGAATGGATGGGAAATGGGGGATGTAAAGCTGGAAGATTCGGCCATGGCGATGCCCATCATCAAAACATGGGGAGATATTCCAAGACTGGCTGAGTTTTCAGGGCAATCGGCACCATAAGCACTAACAGGACGGCAGTGGGGATAATACTGGTAGCCATAAAAGTGATCACCAAAAGTCCGAACAAGACCGAATACGGACCGAAAGGTCCCAGTCAACCCACAACACCTTACGCCAATAGACGGGCTGTGTCGGACTTATCTAAAGCCGTCCCCAGCGGCAACATTCCGGCAATTAAAAATACGGCTTTCCATTCAATGTTGCGATAGGCTTCTTCCATGGTTAGACATTTAGTTAAAACCATGACGGCGGCACCGATGACCACAGCAATGTAAATCGTTAGCCAGCGCATAATTGCCGGCAAAAGCACTGCCGTCATAATGATCAAGGAAACCTTGGCTTTTTCTTCTCTGGGAATTTCCTGAGCGGTTTCGGTGAGAACAAGAAAATCCGGCACATTCCCGAAAGAGTTAAAAACAATGCTGCCGATTTGCAACGCTCTTAACTTTTTGATTGTAGCCTCTTACGGATCCTCTTCATAGACCATCCATTTGGCCGGGTGATGCTTCAATATTTTTTTAAGTTCCAACAAATTCTCGTCGCCCGGCCCGGCTCCCGGTCTACACTCACTATATTTAGGCTATAGCGCTTTGCAAAACAATCTTACACCGGATGGGATACCATCAAAGGCATTGAGGAGGGGGTTCGGTTTGAATATCTTAATGCAGGGCCTTCAGTTCCTTTGAAACGTTTTTTACAATGCCGGTCGTTTTCGGACCATTGCTGCGGCAATCGCTTCAGTCTGTCGGGAGGCGTACAAACCCTTGACCGGGAAAAAATTTTTTCGGAAGAAATAGCTACTATTTGATGCCTACCGCCGCCTGGGCGATATTAAAACAGTAGTCTCCGATTTTCTCAAAATTCGATAATAGGTCGATGAACACCAGGCCCGGATCAATACTGCAATCACCGGAGCGCAGCCTTGAAACGTGGCCTTGACGCATCTCTTCTCGCATCAAATCAATGCTGTTTTCCATTTCATCGGCCTGTTTCATAAAATTTTCAACCGGATGGTGAATTCCTCGAGTGACAAAATCAAGAAAAACTATGGTCTGTTCCGAGATGGTTTTTAGGTCGGCGATGGCATGGCTCGTGAATGACAAATTATTTTCAATGATACTTTCAGCGAGTTGGGCAATGTTCTCCACGGAATCGCCGATTCTTTCGATATTGTTCGTCATTCTCATCAAACTTGAGATTTCTTTGGCCTGAGACTCGCTGATGTCACTTTCATACACCCGGGTTAAATATGAAGTGATTTCCAGTTGCATATCATCCAAGTAGTTTTCAATGCGTTTCCATTTGCTTAAGAGTTTATAATCCCTGTCTTCGATCCGCAGAATTGTATCTTTGAGCGTTCTCGAAGCGGTTTCAGACATCCTTTTGATCTCACTTCGGGCTTTGGCCAGAGCGGCGATCGGCGTATCATCGAACTGGGTGCCGAAATTCGGCAACCGGAAAAAATCTTCAGGCGCTTCTTCTTTCGGAGACAGCAAAATCGCCACCTTTATCAGTAGCGGAAGAAAGATCAGAAAGATCGTTGCGTTGATGACATTGAACATCGTGTGTCCATTGGCGATGTAACGGGCGATATTGACCATATCGCCTTCGACGACTTGGGTGACGGACCCTGATCCCAGAAAAGTTGAGACAAACTCGATCAAATCGATGAAATACGGAAAGATGATCAGCATAAAAGTAACCCCGATGACATTGAACATCGTGTGGGCTCTTGCGGTTCTGTGGGCGTTGACATTCGAGGAGCCTATGGTTGCCAGTTCTGCAGTGATGGTAGTTCCGATATTTTCGCCCAGAACCAGGGCCATGGCCCCCGGAAACGTCAACAGTCCCTGGGTGGCCAGGGTCATGGTCAAACCGATTGTAGCGGATGAGGATTGAACCAGAATGGTAAGAACAGCGCCGATAAATACGCAAAGTATAAGGCCGCCGGCACTTCCGGGATCAAATTTGGTAAAGAATTGAAGGAAGGTGGGATCATTTTTAATCGGAGCCAGCCCATGTTTCATCACCGTCATTCCGAAAAAAAGAAGCCCGAATCCCAAAATGACTTCACCGATATAGCGATATTTTTTTGCCCGGGTGAAAAATTTCAGATAGACGCCGATGGCAATGGCCGGCAGTGCCGCTTCGGTCAGTTTAAAGGCGATAAGCTGGGCGGTCACCGTCGTTCCGATATTCGCGCCCAGAATAACCCCAATGGCCTGCTGTAATGTCATCAGTCCGGCACTCACAAATCCTATGAGCATGACGGTCGCGGCCGAGGACGATTGAACCATGGCGGTAATACTTGCTCCGGTAAGACAGCCGATAACCCGGTTCGACGACACCGCCTCCAGAATTTTTTTAATTCGTTTACCGGCGGACATTTGAAGACCTTCGGTCATCATTTTCATCCCGAGGACAAACAGTCCCAGGCCCCCGACGGTTTGAATCAGTACATGTAAAATACCCATTGTTTCCCCTGAAAGATGTGATTATTTATGTAATAAAATGGTGCGTAGTCTTCAAAAAAGAGATATTTCGGATAGAATTTCCCTGCGTTAATGACGAAGGCTAAATTACGTTATCATATAATGGCGAAAACAACCAAGTCAAGACCGGCCTTTCGAGGTATCGATGTATCCCATTTATAGAATAGCTATGAAAATGCATCTGAATCCACTATAATGCAAAATACAATACACACACAAAACATTTTTCCCATTTTGTTTACAATCAATTATGGTATTATGATGTTGTTTAAACCCGTTTCAATTAAAGATTATAAAAAATTTCATTAATTTTCATGCAAGACTCAGGTATTAAACCATGACGAAATCTGATGTAACCCAAATAAAAATCGGTAAACACAAAGTTGGCTTTGTGGGTCTTAAAGAAACCTTTAAGGACATAGCTGAGTTATATTCTAAACAACCTGATGATGTGGTCGCTGAAGAATTATTAAACCGGCTGTCAAAAAAGAATTACATCTCAGATAAGGTTCAAAAAGAATATGGGCTTGTGTTTGTAAGGGAATTTAGAAAATTTCTCGGTCAGCTTTTTGATGATGAAAACGATCAAGGGCTTGAAATTAAAGTTCTTGGCGCAGGTTGTGTTCTATGTAACAGCCTTGAAAATGATGTTATGGAAGTTTTATCAGAAATGAGGTTAACTGCTGATCTTGAACATGTAAGAGATGTGGAAGAAATCGCAAAATACAACGTCAAGGGAACACCGGCCTTGATTATTAATGGAAAGGTCATATGTTCAGGTAATATACCGTCAAAAAATATAATCAGAAACTGGCTGGAAGAAATCGGCTTTCAAAAATACTCAGGAGGAAAAATGGACAAACCAGTACTTATAAAAAACATATCATTCTCTGAACCCCATCATCTCGATGAATTGGTTGCATATGAAGAGGGACGAGTTGTAAGCAGGACATTTTCTCAAAATTCATCCCTTAGTTTAACTTTGTTTTCATTTGACGAGGGAGAGGGAGTTAGCACACATACAGCGCCCGGTGATGCAATGGTGCAAATCTTGGATGGTGAGGCGCTTGTTAATATTGATGGAAAAGAAATGACCGTTAGTAAAGGACAGGTCGTGGTTATGCCGGCGGACATTCCTCATTCCGTCACCGCTGTAAAACGGTTTAAGATGCTTTTGACCGTGGTAAAAAAGCCTAGAAATATCGAATCTAGGTAAAAACCTACCATTTATTCAAAAAACAGCGCGATATGTTTTAAGTGACACCTTCTATTTACTTAGCATGCATGAAATTTGGAATTGAGCGATATTGAGGTATTGAAACATTAATCTCGAAAAATCACGGCTTGACCGGAATTTCTGTCGGTGGTAATAGGAAGTGCTTTTAACAATTGTACTCTCTATTTTAAGCATTTGAATGAAACCAGAATATAACCCATCATCGGAGACCATAGGATTTTTTCGCCAGATATTTCACTCAATTTTTCCCTCATCCACTTATTCTAAAATCTGATAAGGAGAATGACAAAATGTCACGAATACCCCCGAAGTCCCTTAGCGAAATGGAAAATATCGAAGAAAAATACAAAAAAAAACTTGAAATGGAAGAAAAGCTGGGTCGCAAGGAGGGCATGGCGGATGCCTACGGTAACCTCGGAATAATTTATCTAACACTTGGCCATCTTGATAACGCCGAAGAGATGTTTAAAAAGTCCTTGGAATTGGAAGAAGAGCTGGCTGATAAAGAGGGCATGGCATCAGATTACGGATATTTGGGTACTATTTATCAAACACGCAGCAATCTGGAACAAGCTGAAATCATGTACAAAAAAAGCCTTGAAATTAATCAGTCGCTGGGCCGCAAGGAGGGTATGGCAACGATATATGGCAAACTTGGTGAAATTTACTATACCCGTCGTGATTTGGATCAAGCCGAGGACATGTTTAAAAAAAGTTTGGAAGTTGAAGAAACGGCTGACAAAAAAGGGGCTATAGCGACGATCTACGGCTATTTAGGGGATATTTACCGTCTTAAAAATAATTTGAATCAAGCCGAAGAAATGTACAATAAAGGCTTGAAGATTTTTGAGGCCATCGGATCTGAGCATATGATAGAAATAATGAGGACGATGCTGACAAACCTAAAAATGAAGAAAAAACAGAGTTAATAACTAAAACAGCAAGCCACCACAATGTAGCACTTAACCATTTGAATTGATTTGAGTTGCTGTGTAAAAAATGTAACAGTTCTTTATGTAATTTACCCCACAATTACATAATTTTTTATGTGATTTAGACCGGCTGCCCTTCCTCTCTAATTGATGCAACCATTTAATTTCTTTAACATATTCATCATTTTAAATATAACCGTCTGATATTGCATAATTTTTGCATAAGTTAGACGGTTAGGCTTATTCAAAGCCTAACAAAAAACTAAATCCCAAGCAATTGGATGACGAAAATTAACGCCTGAAGGTATAAATTATGATTAAATTTGGGCCGACGTCTGGAGAGATGAGAACGATGTCAGATGACGACATTTTTTTATCACGCTTGAAACTTCTTATTATCATGGCCAGGGCTTATTTAAAAGATTGTCCCATCGGAAAGTATCGAAAATCTGCCATCATCGAAAACGCCCACCACGTTTTTTATCATTCCCTGAAATTGGTCAGCAATGAAGCCTTTTTCAAAAACAACGATTTAAAAACGCAGTCGAGTATTACTTCCGAAGATGAAATAAAGGAAGAGTATGTGTTTCATCAAAGAGTTCAGCTTCTTTCAGTTATGGCGAAAGCACTGGCTGAAGATCGCCTGACCGGAAATTTCAGGAAAAAGGCCCTTCAAGATAATTTGGATAGAATCTGTGAAACACTGATATTCAACTTCCACATTAAAGATGTTGAGTTTCTTAAAGTAGCTTAGTTAGTTTCCATCCAGAAATAGCCCTTTTTGCCCTGATCGGCGTTCTCCGCGGGTTTCCGGTTGCGGCGTACAGACGTACGCCTTCCTGTCCCGCTATACGGGGACCGCAAACCCTTGTGCGGCCTTGATCAGAACAAAAATTGCTCATTTCTGCATTGGAAACTTATTAATATACAAAAATATTTTTTCAAGAAAACTCGGTTTTATACCTGAACCTCGCACGAGTCGGAGGTTTTCATAGGCAAGATTCAGGTTATGCTTTAATACACGCCATCATCAACATTTTCCATAAAATATTGAAGATACAATTCCAATTAAGGTTAAAAGACTATACTTTTACTTTGTAAACGCTAATCGGTTCATTGATGCCCTTAACGGTCACCGGGGGCAGGGCTTCAGCGTCTATTTTATCCGAGAGCTTTTGAAACGTCATACGGCTGATAAGGATTTCGCCGCCATTTGCGATGCCTTGGAGCCTTGCGGCAATATTGACCGGCATACCTACGGAAGTATACTCCTTGATTCTCAATGAACCTAAAATGCCTGAAAACACCTTCCCCGTTGATACGCCGATTCCGATTTTAAGCCTCAGCCCATTTTTTTCTTGAAGTTTCTTATCAATTTCCATTGCTTTTCTCTGCATGGCCATGGCCGTTTTCACCGCATGGATCGCATGATCATCATGCGCAACAGGGGCGCCGAAAACCACCATAATACTGTCACCGATATGCTTGTCCACAACGCCATTATACTTATAGACAATCTCTCCAAGTGGCGCAAAATAGTCATTGTTTAAAAAAGACGCGAGTTTGTCTGGTGGAACATGCTGGGACATCCGAGTAAAACCACGAATATCGGAAAAAAGGATGGACACCTCATGAAATGATGGTTTCAGGACACCTTGTGCGTTTTCAATCTTTTTGTAAACCTGCTCGGACACAAACTGTTTTAAACGCTTCCGCACATTGATTGTACGAATCTTGGCTCTGAGT
>Ga0224503_10000091_pt1 | contig 24058 bp, 21 predicted proteins | sample SF_Oct11_sed_USG_2_FD_169106 | JGI IMG/M metagenome (GOLD analysis project Ga0224503, IMG submission 169106) | Sediment microbial communities from San Francisco Bay, California, United States - SF_Oct11_sed_USGS_21 | ecosystem: Environmental > Aquatic > Marine > Sediment | place: USA...
ACATGCTATCGAGCGCGTCTTGTTGTGGTTCTTCCTGGGCCTCGGCGTCGTCGTACTGCTCGTGCTGGCCGGTGTCCTTTCGCCACCTCTGGCGTTTCTCCTGGGAGGTGGCTCATGAGCGGCTCACTCGTCAGCACGGACGTACTGGTCATCGGCGGCGGGCTCGCCGGCGAACGCGCCGCGATCGAGGCGGCCGCGGCCGGCCACGACGTATTGATCCTGTCGCTGGTTCCGCCACGACGCAGCCACAGCTGTGCGGCGCAGGGTGGCATGCAGGCGTCTCTCGGCAATTGCGTCAAGGCTGAAGGTGACAACCCGACGCTGCATTTTCTCGACACCGTGCGTGGTTCCGACTGGGGCGCGGATCAGGAAGTGGCGCGGATCTTCGCCGAAGAAGCGCCGATCGCGGTGCGCGAACTCGCGCACTTCGGCGTGCCCTGGACCCGCGTGCGCGGGGGCAAGAACAGCTATTTCATCAAGGGTGAGCGCGTCGAGATCGAAGAGTCGATCGAGAACGATGGGCTCATCATGCACCGGGACTTCGGCGGCACGGCGAAATGGCGCGCCTGTTACGCGGCGGCCGGAACGGGCCATGCCGTGCTGTATGCCGTAGACAGCGAGGTGGTGCGACTCGGCGTGACGGTCCGCGACCGTACCGAAGCGGTCGAACTCATCCACGATGGCGCACGTTGCTGGGGTGCCGTTGCCCGCTGCCTGCGCACCGGTGAGCACTACCCGATCCTCGCGAAAGCGACAGTTATTGCGACCGGCGGCTACGGCCGCATCTACGGCCAGTTCACGACCAACGCCACGATCAACGAGGGCATGGGCGCGGCGATTGCGCTTAACACCGGCGTCGTTCCGCTCGGCAACATGGAAGCCGTGCAGTTCCATCCGACCGGGCTGATACCGAGCGGCATCCTGCTCACCGAGGGCTGCCGCGGCGACGGCGGCTACCTGCTCAACAAGGACATGCACCGGTTCATGGTGGAACTGGAGCCGGCCAAGCAGGAGCTTGCCAGCCGCGACGTCGTCTCCAGGCACATGGCGCAGCAGATGCGTGACGGCAAGGGTGTGGAGACGCCGTACGGGCCGCATCTCTGGCTCGATATCCGTCACCTGGGCGAGGAGCACGTAACGACCAAGCTGCGCGAAGTCTTCGACATTACGCGCGACTTCGTCGGCTTGCATCCGGCTCACGACCTCATCCCTGTGCGGCCGACGCAGCATTACTCGATGGGCGGCGTTCGCGTCAACAAGGACGGCGAGGCCTACAACCTGGCCGGCCTGTATGCCGCTGGCGAGGCGGCGTGCTGGGACATGCATGGCTTCAATCGCCTCGGCGGCAACAGCCTTGCGGAGACGATCGTCGCCGGGCGTATCGTGGGCCGCAGCGTCGCTGCCCACGCGGCGGGTTTCTCGCTCGACGCGAAGACCGGCCTCGCGTTCGAGGCCACCCGGCACGCGGAAGCGCGGGTCGAGGAGTGGCTCGGCCGCAACGGCGATGGCCCGGGCGTCTACGAACTGCGCGACGCCATGGCGACGACGATGATGGACAAGGTCGGGATTTTCAGGACGGGCGAAGAGCTGCAAGAGGGTGTCGACCGGTTACGCGCCTTACTCACAGACTGCGATCGCGCAGTGCTGCGATCGAAAGCGCCGGGCATGAACCCGGAACTCACGTTCGCATTGAGGCTGAAGAGCATGATGCGACTGGCCCTCGTGACCGCAGAAGGCGCAATGGCGAGAACGGAGAGCCGTGGCGCGCACTTCCGGACCGACTACCCGCTGCGTAACGACGCGGAGTGGCTGAATCGTACGCTGGTCCGCTGGCCGATCGATGCGCCGGAGCCGAACTACAGCTACGAGCCCGTCGGCCTTATCGATCTTCCGCCGGGCCATCGCGGCTATGGCAGCGACGAGCGCATCGAGCTGACCGTATCCGTCGACGACTACAACACCGATGTCGATGCAAAACAGCGTGAGCACGGCAAACTAGACACAGTCGATCCTATCGGCAGTCGAATCCAGTGGGGCGCGTGGGAGCAAGCGGTATGACCGACAAGACAACACATGCCGGGCGGCAGCTTCGTTTCGAGATTTTCCGTTACAACCCGGAGGACCCCGGGTCCAAGCCGCACATGCAGACCTTCGAGCTCGTCGAAACGCCGTACATGTCGATCTTCATCGCGCTCAACGAGATCCGCGAAAAGCAGGATCCGAGCCTGCAGTTCGACTTCGCGTGCCGCTCCGCAATCTGCGGCTCATGCGGCATGATGGTAAACGGCCGTCCCGCGCTGGGCTGCCGCACACTCACGTCCGATCTTCCCGAGGTCATAAAACTGCACCCGCTGCCGGTATTCAAACTCGTCGGCGACCTGTCCGTCGACACCGGGACCTGGTTCCGGGAAATGGTGGAGAAGACCGAGGGCTGGATACACGCGCAGGAGGCCTTCGACCCGCACGCCCAGGAAGCGCGTATGGACGACGACACGGCCGCGGCGATTTACGAGAACGATCGCTGCATTGAGTGCGGTTGTTGCGTCGCCTCCTGTGGTGCCGCAAACGTTAATGAAGATTTCCTCGGACCAGCCGGCCTCAACCGAATCGCGCGTTTCGCAATGGACCCTCGCGATGAACGTGATGATGCCGACTGGTTCGAAGTCGTTTCGAACCAGGACGGCGTATTCGGCTGCATCGGCCTGATGGCCTGTCACGACATATGTCCGAAGGAACTGCCGCTTCTCGAGGTGTATGCGTACCTGCGCCGTAAAGCGCTGTCTTCGGCAATTACCAACCGCGACTGATTTGCCACCAACCCCCTGAACCGCTGTTCATACGGCTTGCACGGCCGTTCGTTGTGATCCCAGGTAAAAGTAATGATACGGATTCTACGTATTGTGGAGGCGTCTGCAGGTACGTATCCATATACCCGGGGGGCAAACTCAAAAAGCATTTTTTTTAATTTCGCAGCCCTGTCTGTTCGGGGGGGAGAAGCGAAGATGAAATGGCACGTCCTACGCCCGCTGTGGCTGGCTATCGGATTGGTAGTTGTAATCCTTATAGCCCGACAGTTCATGGTCCCTGAAGACTTTGGGGTTCACGGCGATAGTTTTACCTACAACTTCTATCGGCTGAGCAACGTACAGGAATGGAAGGACTTTCCCGTCAAGCACCAGGGGCGCGAGAGCTGCGTCGAATGTCACGAGGAAAATGTCACGACGCTCAACGCATCGCCACACGCACCCATCGAGTGCGAGAATTGTCACGGCCCCTCGGTCGGTCACCCTGATGATGTTGAGTTACTGCCGATTGAGCGGGCGCGGGAACATTGCCTGCGCTGCCACGCTTCTCTCGATTATCCGAACCACGCTCGTTCCGAGCTTCCGAACGTCCGGGACCGGACCCACAAGCGGCGCAGGGAGTGCGTGACCTGTCACTATCCGCACGATCCCAGGGAGAAACCAGAATGAGCTGTTCACGAAGAGACTTCCTGAAGCAGGCCTGCGGCGGAACGCTGGCGAGCGTATTGCCCGTCAGCGCATTTACGTTCCTGAGTCCCGAGGAAGCCCGGGCGGCGGTAGAAAATGCAAACGTCCGTTGGGCGTTCCTGGTCGATACCCGCAAATGCGTTGGCTGTGGATTGTGTGTCAAGGCATGCAAGAACGAGAACGAAATACCGTACGACGCGCCGGTCACACGGACCTGGGTCGAGCGCTACGTGATCACCAATGACGGCCAGGCCCATATCGATTCTCCGATGGGTGGTCGCGACGGATTTATCGACAACGTCATCAATGGCGAAGAAATCGATCCGGACAACATCGCGAAGGCCTTTTTCGTGCCGAAGCTGTGCAACCAGTGCGACAATCCGCCGTGCGTGCAGGTGTGCCCGGTTGGCGCCACCTACCAGACTGATGACGGGGTCGTCCTCGTTGACCGGGACTGGTGCATCGGGTGTGGCTACTGCATCATGGCGTGTCCCTACGGCGTCCGTTTCTTCCATCCGGTTCACAAGGTCGCCGACAAGTGCAACTTCTGCTACCACCGGATAACCAAAGGCATGAATCCGGCGTGTGTCGAGTCCTGCGCATTCGATGCGCGTCGGATTGCAAATCTGCGGGATCCCGACGATCCCGTGACCAAGATCATTACGACCGAACGAGTGGCGGTGCTCAAGGACGAATACGGCACCAAGCCGCATGTGTTCTACATCGGTCTCGATGAAAACGTGAGGTGATGTCATGACGAGCGAAGCTGTCGTTCACGGCGTTGAGTGGACTGTAAAAGAACTGTTCGTCTACCCGAACGAATTTATCTACTGGAGCATCCAGATCGTCATGTATCCGTATATGACGGGCCTGGTTGCGGGCGCGTTCGTCTTGTCGTCGCTGTATCACGTGTTCGGACAGAAAGACCTCAAGGAGATTGCGCAGTTCTCGCTCGTATTCTCGCTGGCACTTCTGCCGGTGGCCGCGTTGCCGTTGCTGCTGCATTTGCAGCAGCCATTACGAGCGATGGAGCCGTTACTCACGCCGCACTTCACGTCGGCGATCTCTGCGTTCGGCATCGTCTTCACGGCGTATGCTCTCATCGTCATCAGCGAGATCTGGTTCGTATACCGCAGGTATTTCGTTGACCAGGTCCACGAACTCAAAGGCAAGGAAGGATTCGCGAACATGTTGCGGCTCAACGTCTACCGCGCGCTGACAATGGGTTCGTTCGATATCAGCGAGGAGGCGCTAAGAGTCGATCACAAGGCGGCCAAGATCCTGGCTGGCGTCGGCATTCCGGTCGCCTGTTTCCTGCACGGATATGCAGGCTTCATCTTCGGCTCGGTGAAAGCCAACGCCTTGTGGATGTCGCCCCTGATGCCCGTCATTTTCATCATGTCTGCGGTGGTATCCGGTATTGCGCTTTGCATGTTGACCTATATCGTCATCATGGAGTGGAAGGCGTTCAGGAAGCGTCGCACGGAAGGGGTGACTGCGGCGATCGAGATCAAGGGCGCCGAGACCGACATCATCAACACGGCAACGAAATACCTGCTGGGCTTCCTGGTTGCGGCGATCAGCCTCGAGATCCTCGATCTCATCTTCCGTGGCTACACGGCGATGAAATCCTGGGACATCCTGCGCTCTGTCATGTACGGCAAGGACTTCATCAATATCTTCGTGCTGCAGTACACGTTGGGTAACCTCGTGCCGTTCGTGCTGCTGCTGTTGCCCGGGCGAACGCTGAAGCGCACTGTAGTCGCGCTGTTGCTCGTTTTGTTCGGCGTCTTCATGATGCGTTGGAACGTGGTAATCGGCGGACAGGCGTTCTCCCTGTCTTTCTCGGGCTACATGCACTACCACATCCCGATCATTCCGCACAGTGTCGAGACCTTCAAAGAAGGCCTGTTCGGCGCGCTGACCGTGATCGTGACGCCGTTCGTACTGTTCTGGATGATCAACAAGTTCGTGCCATCGCTGGAGAGGGGCGAGGAAGCCAAGTACTGACGACGACCGAACACGATAAAGTCCTGTATCGAATACGTCGTCATGAAAGATCGGATTGCCAAACTCGAATCCCGGCTCGCGAAAGTCGAGGAACGACTCAGCATCCTGGAAGGAGAGAAGCCGGCAAAGGCGGCGGTGGATGAGCCGCTGCCGGAATCGACGGTCGCCGACCGCCTGGTTTCGAGCGCCCCGACGCATATCGGTCATACGCTGCTGATATTCGGCGGTGCGTATCTGCTGCGCGCGATCACCGATTTCCAGTTCGTTCCCACCGCCATCGGCATTTTCATGGGTGCGACGTATGCGGTGTTCTGGCTGTTCATGGCGTACCGCAAGAGCGCCGTCGAGGCGCAGCGCACCACTGCCGCGATCCTCGGTGGCCTGTCGATCGTGCTTATCATGCCGCTGCTCGTCGAAGCGACCCAGCATTTCAAGCTGCTGACGGGACCGCAGAGCGCGATAGCGCTGGCGATTTATTGTTCGTTCGCTCTCGGAGTTGCGCTGAAACGCAACCTGCGCACGCTCGCCTGGCTTACGACCGCTGGCGGCGTAGTAACGGGACTTGCGGTGATGGTCGTGTCGCACAGCGCGTACGTTGTGGCGACAATCTTGATCCTGCTCGGCCTCGCAACCTTGTGGATCGCCTATACGAAAGACTGGATTGGCCTGCAATGGCTCGGCGCAGCGGGCGCCAATGGCGTGGTGCTGGGACTCGTGGCGCTCAGTACGACGGAGCAGTGGTCGATCGAGCCGGTGACCGCGGCAGTATTTGCGACATTTCTGCTTCTGGGCTACCTGGTTAGCTTCGTGTACCGCACTCACCTCGGGGGACACAGCGTCGCGATGTTTGAACCGCTGCAGGCTCTGGCCGCGTCTGCCGTTGCGTTCACCGCCGCCGTCGTTGCGGCACAGGCCGGCCAGTTCGGGCTGGGGCTGATGGGCATCCTGAGCATCGTCGTCGGGGGCAGTGCCTATTCGCTTGCGTTCTCGCCGGAAACACGCCGGGTCCGCGGTCGCAACTTCTTCTTTTATTCGACGCTCGGCCTGCTGTATGTGCTCGTGGGGAGCGGCCTGATACTGCCGCACACCGCCGCTGCCACCCTGTGGTCGCTGCTTGCGATCACGATGGCGATCTTGAGCGGTCGTACCAGCCGTGTCGCGCTGAGCCTGCAATGTACGCTCCTGCTCCTCGCTGCCGGTATCTACTCCGGGATACTCTCGACAGGATTGCAGGCGCTCGCCGGCGATGCGGGGCCCGGCTGGCCCGGCCTGCAAGGCAACCATGTGGTCGTCGCGATTGCGACGGTTGTGTGCCTGTTCATCCCGGTGGCGCAGCGGTCCGAGCGCTGGGGCAAGCTGGCCGGAGTTCCGCAGCTCACGGTTCTGGCGTTGTCGGTGTGGGAGGTCGGCGGGCTGATCGTCGTCGTCATGGCTCCGCTACTTGCAGGAGCAGCGACTGAAGAGCCGAACCTTTCCGTGCTGGCGTCGGTGCGCACCGCGGTGCTGTCGGTAGCTTCGGTAACACTGGCTATATCGAGCCGGCACTGGCGATGGCCGGAGGCGCGCTGGCTCGCCTATCCACTGCTCATCCTCGTGGCTATCAAGTTGTTCGCCGAGGACTTCCCGCACGGCCACGCCGCGACACTGTTCGTCTCGCTGGCGTTCGTCGGCAGTGCCGTGCTGCTGGTGGCGAAGGTCATCAAGCGCGACAGGCCCGTTGAGTCGCCCTAGGGGGCATCCCTGCAGGGTTGCCTCGGTCGGGCGTTGCCCGTTTCAGTCTCCGGCAAGCTCGCGGAGGATGATGCTCCAGTGATCCAGCGCATCATAAAACGTCTTGATCGGCACTCTCTCGTTGAGACCGTGCGCGTACATTTCGTCCGGATTCATGAAATGGCCACTGACCGCCCAGGTCGGAATACCTGCCCGGCGGAAGTGCATGCCGTCGGTGCCGCCCGATTCCATGTAGGCGACGATCGGAATGTCCGGATACCGGCCGTGGACCGCCTTGGCTACTGCAGCGGACACATCTTCCCGCAACTCTGATATCGGACTTTCGACGGCATCCGTCAGCAGCGTCCAACTCGCGGCGGGATTCCCGACGACGCTCTTGAGAGTTGCCTCGATCTCCGCAACCGAAACGCCCGGGAAGATGCGGCAATTGACACTTGCCGTAGCCGACTGAGGCAGGGCATTTTCAGCGTGCCCGGCCGAAAGCATGGTGACCACGCAAGTGGTTCTCGTGGTACCGACGTACGAGGATTCAACGGCCAGGCGATCGGCAGCTTCGCGGTCGTCGGGGTTGTCCGCAAAACGAATCATGGCTTCGCCCAGTTCGCCCCCGAGGTTGTTGCCCGTGACCCGGAAATACTCGCGCGTCATGTCGCTCCAGCGCACCGGGAACCGGTGCGCCTGTATCCTGTTGATGGCGTCCGAGAGATCGTAGATCGCATTGTCCGGCCGCGGCCTGGAACTGTGGCCGCCGGGATTCGTAAACGCCAGTTCCCATGTCGCGTAGGTCTTCTCTGCCGCCTGGATCCGGTAGGTAATTGCGTTGCCGTCTTTATCGAGCGCGCCGCCACCCGCGTCCGAGTTCAGCGCGAATTCGGCTTCGGCAAGGTCCGGGCGTTCATTGGCCAGCATGCGGGTAGTGGTCATTCCGCTTTCTTCGTCTCCGGAAAACGCAATGATCAGGTCCCGGTTCGGCACGAAGCCTTCCTTCTTCAGGCGAATGAACGTCGAGGTTAATTGGGCGATACCGAACTTGTTGTCGATGGTGCCGCGGGCATAGAAGTACTTGTCGTCCTGGGTGAGTTCGAACGGCGGTCGTTCCCAGTCCTCCGGATTGGCCTCTACAACGTCCATGTGCCCGAGAAGAAGGATAGGTTTCGTGCCGGAACTGAGGTTGCCCCGATACCGTGCCACCAGGGCCGCAAACGGCGGCGCCCGGCTCAGGCCGCTTCAGGGGACGCCGGCGAAAACACCGTGCAAAAGGCCGTGCTCGTTACCGGTGCGAGCTCCGGCATCGGCCGCAATCTTGCCGAGACGCTCGCCGCAAAGGGCTATTTCGTCTTTGCCGGTGCGCGTAAACAGGCGGATCTCGATGCACTTAACGAGATCCCGAATATCCAGTCGATTCGCCTGGACGTGACGATACAGGACGAGATCGATGCTGCCGTGAAGACGGTGCGTGCAAGCGGCAAGGAGCTTTACGGCCTGGTCAACAATGCCGGAGTGGTTGTTCTCGGGCCGATCACCGAAATCGGCGAGGACGAACTCGCCTGGATATTCGACGTGAACGTCTTTGGCGTGTATCGGGTAACGAAGGCATTCGCACCGCTGATCATCGAGTCCAGGGGGCGTATCGTGAACATCAGCTCGATCTCCGGCGTCCTATCCAGCATGTTCTGGGCGCCCTACGGCATGACCAAGCACGCGCTCGAGGCGTATACGGACTCGCTCGCCAGGGAGATGGCTCTCTTCGATGTCAAGGTGAGCGCGGTCAACCCGGGTAATTACAAGTCCAGGATCGGCACGAAGGAAGCAGTGACGCTCGCGAAACAGCCATACGCCCAGCCTGGCTCGCCCTATGCCGAAGCCCTGGCCGGGCATATCGAATACCTGTCTGATCGCAGCATGTACAAGGAGCCGGACGAAGTCTCCGCTGCGATCATGCAGGCGCTGTTCGATGAGTCTCCAAAGCCCAATTACCTGGTGGTACCGAACGAGGAAGAGGCGGGCTGGACGATTCGCAGAATCATCGAAGAGATGGCTGAGCTCAACGCCGACCAGGAATACACCTACAGCGATGACGAGCTGATTCAGATGGTCAGGGAAGCGACCGCGGCCCAGCGCGCGCGCGGCGAGGCGCCGCAAGACGAATGACTGCCTGCATACGTCCTAGGATGCGACGGATAGCTTGCCGAGCGCTCGCAGCACATCTTTACGGCTGATCTGGCCGACCAGCCTGTTGTCCTTCATGACCGGGTAGCGCCGGAAGCCGGATGCCTTGAACAGCTCTGCGAGGTCGATAATGCTCATGTCGGCATCGACGGTTTCGACGTCCGGCGTCATCATCTGAGACACGGGCCCGCCCGGATGGCCGTGATAGGCCGCGGCAAGCACGACGTCCAGGCAGTCGAATTCCGACAGCATGCCGACCAGGGTGCCGTGGTCGTCGACGACGGGTGCGCCGGCGATCTGGCGATTCACGAGTTCGTGTATCGCGTCGAGGATATCGGTGTCGGGTTTGAAGGTTACGAGCTTCCCCGACATGTAATCTTTAACCTTAATCGACTTGACCGGCATGTTCGTTACCTCTGGTTCTTCGCTTTCCTGCGGCATTCGCCAGTACCGCTACACAATTCGCAGCCACCTCCGTTGAGACCGCCGCAGCTGCCCTTGATCGGGGCTCGTCCGGCCATGACGCCGACGGCCATCGCCGTCACGGCCAACGCGACGACGACAAAGCTCAGAAACAGGGTTGCAAGTACGCTCATTCCACAAGGACCTTCGTTGCGAACAGGGACGACATGCGCTCCTCGAATTCACTGCCTAACCGTAGCAGGAAGTAGGCGGCAATGCTCTCTCGTTCCGCGAGTTTCATGCCCGCGTCGGGGCCGAGTACCAGCAACGCGGTCGCGGCTGCGTCCGCGAACGCCGCCGTGTCGGCGACAACCGTAACGGATGCGCCATTGTGGGTTACCGGGTAACCCGTGCGCGGATCGATGGTATGCGAATAGAATCGTCCGTCGTGCTCGAAGAAATTGCGATAGTCTCCGGACGTCGCCATCGCCGAGTCCGTAAGCCGCATGACCGTCTTTACCGAACGACTCGCCCGGTCCGGGGTTTCGACGGCGATGGCCCAAAGCTCGCCGCGGGTGTTCGTGCCGCGCATGCGCATTTCGCCACCGATCTCGACGAGATAATCGGGCAACGCCCGAGCGTCGAGCAAATCCGCCACCTCGTCCACTGCGTGCCCCTTGGCGAACGCCGACAGGTCCACGTAGACGCCCGGAGCCTCCTTGCGCAATGCCGGAAGCGCGCAGTCAACGTGGAGTTTGGAATAGCCGATATCCTGCATTGCCATCGTGATGGTGTCGTTGCCGGGCGGCTCGTATGCCGACTCCGAAGGGCCGAAGCCCCACAGGTTGACCAGTGGCCCGACGGTCACGTCGAACGCGCCACCCGTGAATTCACTGACGACCCGGGCAGCCTCGATTGCATGGCAGAGCGCCGGTGAAACGTCGATCCAGTCGATCCGGTCACTCGCGTTGAAGCGGGAGAGCTCAGAGTCACTGATGTACGTGGACATTGTGCGGTTGATGTCCTCGAGCACGGCCTCGATGTCCTGCTGCAATGCAGGCAGATCCAGGTTCTCGGGTGGGGCGACGACCTTGATGCTGAACGTCGTGCCCATCGTCGAGCCGACAAGTTCCTGCACGGGCCACTCGCGCGGCGAGTCGCTGCAGGCGGCGAGCGCAGTCAGCAACGCAGGAACGACGAACCAGCGGATCAGGAGCCTCATAAAGGTCACCCGCCGAAATCATCCAGCAAGATGTGGTCGCGCGTGACTCCGAGGTCTTCGAGCATTCCGATAACCGCCGAATTCATCATGGGCGGACCGCAGATATAGTACTCGCAGTCTTCAGGCGCGGGATGCTCTGACAGGTACTCATCGAGCAGCACCTTGTGGATAAAGCCGACGTAGCCTTCCCAGTTGTCTTCAGGCAGAGGCTCGGACAGTGCCAGGTGCCATTCGAAGTTATCGTTCTTGTCGGCCAGCTCGTCCAGCTCCTCGACGTAAAATGCTTCCCTGAAGCTGCGCGCTCCGTACCAGAAACTCATCTTGCGTTTCGAATGAATACGATTCAGCTGGTCGAAGATGTGTGAGCGCATCGGTGCCATGCCGGCGCCGCCACCGATGAATACCATCTCGTTATCGGTGTCCTTGGCAAAGAACTCGCCGAACGGGCCGGAGACGACCACTTTGTCGCCCGGCTTCAGGCCGAAAATATACGACGACATGATGCCGGGCGGGATCTTGTCGTCGCCCGGGGGTGGCGTCGCGATGCGTACGTTGAGTTTGATAAGTCCTTTCTCCAGCGGGTAATTCGCCATGGAGTAAGCGCGCTGCGTTGCTTCCTTGACGTGGGATTCGTAACGCCAGAGTTTGTAATGGTCCCACTCGCTACGGAATTCTTCGTCGATATCGAAATCCTTGTAGCTGAGGTCGTGCGGCGGACACTCGATCTGGATATAGCCGCCGGCGCGAAAATCCATTTCCTCGCCCTCCGGCAGCCGGATTACGAATTCCTTGATGAAGCTTGCGACATTGTCGTTGGAGACGACCTCGCAGTCGTATTTCTTGACGCCGAAGACCTCGTCGGGGACGCGTACCTTCATGTCCTGTTTGACGGCAACCTGGCAGGAGAGCCGGTAATGCTCAGCCGCTTCGCGTTTGTTGATTACCGATGTCTCGGTCGGCAGGATCGCGCCGCCACCGGACAGGACCTGGACTTTGCACTGGCCGCAGGTACCGCCGCCGCCACAGGCTGACGCGATGAGAATGCCTTGCTCGGCAAGCCCCTGCATCAGCTTGCCGCCGACCGGTATTTCGAGTTCGCGGTCGTCGTTGACGATGACCTTCACAGAGCCGCTCGCCACGAGGCGCGAGCGCGCCGCGAGAATAATGAACACGAGTACGAGAATGATCGCCGTAAACAGCGACATTCCAAGGATGACCTGGGTCGCTATCGTGGCGTTCAAAGCTGAATCCCCGACAGACCCATGAAGCCCAGCGACATCAGGCCGGCAATGATGAAGGTTATCCCGAGGCCCTGCAGGCCGTCCGGCACGTCGCTGTAACGGAGTTTCTCGCGGATCCCGGCCAATGCGACCAGCGCGACCGCCCAGCCGAAGCCGCTGCCGATGCCGAAGGTCACACTCTCGCCGAAGTTGTACTGCCGTTCGACCATGAACAGCGTGCCGCCGAGGATCGCACAGTTAACGGTAATGAGCGGCAGGAAGATGCCGAGCGCGTTGTAGAGCGCCGGCACGAAGCGGTCGAGCAGCATCTCGAGGATCTGTACGAGTGCCGCAATGACGCCGATGTACGAAACCAGTCCCAGGAAACTCAGGTCGACGTCCGGCAGTCCCGCCCAGGCAAGCGCGCCGTCCTTCAGCAGGTAGCTATAGATCAGGTAGTTGACCGGCACCGTAATGGTCTGGATGACCATCACCGCAAGACCGAGTCCGAGTGCAGTATCGACGCGCTTCGAGATCGCGAGGAACGTGCACATGCCGAGGAAGAACGTCAGCGCAAGGTTTTCGACAAACGCTGCGCGGATGAACAGGTTGAAATATAGCTCCATCAGAGCACCTCGGTACGATGTACTTCGTGGATCTGGTATTCAGGCTTCTCGACCTGCTTCGGCCTTGCGGTACGCACCGCCCAGATCAGTAGCCCGATGATGAAGAAGGCACTCGGCGGCAGGAGCATCAGGCCGTTGGCCTCGTACCAGCCGCCATTGGACGTGAGCGGCAGGATCTGGGCGCCGAACAGGCTGCCGGCGCCGAACAGTTCGCGCAGCGTCGCGACTGCGAGCAGCACCACACTGTAGCCCAGCCCGTTGCCGATGCCGTCGAGAAAACTCAAACCCACGCCGTTACTCATCGCAAACGCCTCGGCGCGACCGAGGATGATGCAGTTGGTGATGATCAGGCCGACGAAGACCGAGAGCTGTTTCGACGTCTCGAAGGCATACGCCTTCAACAACTGGTCAACGACGATAACGAACGAGGCGATGATCGTGATCTGCACGATGATGCGGATGTTGTTCGGGATGCGGGTGCGAATGCCGCTTATCGCCGCGCCAGACAAGGCGGCTACGCTGGTCATCGCGATACACATCAGCAGTGCCGGCAGCAGGGAGGTCGTTACCGCGAGTGCAGAACAGATGCCGAGCACCTGCAGCATCACCGGGTTGTTATCGACAACCGGGTCCAGGATGATTTTGCGTGTTTCAGCCATTGTCATTCGCCTCGCTCGAAACTCTCGCGAGATATGGACCGAAGCCGTGAGAGCCGATCCAGTACCTGATTAGATAGGTCACGCCGTTAGCGGTGAGGGTGGCCCCGGACAGGCCATCCACCTGGTGGATGGCCGCGGGTCCGGGTTGCACCTGCCCGCGCACGACCTCCATTCGCGGCTCGCCCTGTTCGTCATAGAGCTTTTGGCCCGGCCACTGCGCCAGCCAGGGTTCCTTCTCGATCTGGTCGCCGAGCCCGGGCGTTTCGGCGTGCTCGTAGAAGCGCAGGCCGCTGACCGTGTTGCCGTCCGGCTCGACCGACAGGTAACCGTAAAGCGTCGACCAGAGTCCCTTGCCGCGTACCGGGAGGATGTATTGCTGCGGCGCGCCGTCTTGCATGACGATATAGACCGGCGCATACACGGCGCGGCGGCCGATCTTGGCGATGTCCTGGTCCTTCGGTATGCCTACGCCCAGGCCGGGCTCGTTCGCCGCTGCTTCGGCATCGAAACTCTGCGGGTCCACGTCTTCGACGTATTGCCCGGTCTCGAGATCGACAATGCGCGTCTCGATGTTGCCGAACTGCTCGTCGACCGGGACGCCGGGATCATAGAGCCCGGCCACCTCGAGGACGATTCGCTGCCGGAACTCGTTCTGGTTTGCTTCCTGCAGCGGGCGCAGCACGATGGCTGCGGAGGAGACAAGAACGGAGCACACCAGGCTGACGCCGATCGCGACAACCAGCGTGTTACTGATGCTGTCCCTTGAAAAACCGGTTTTTTTCTCGTCAGGCATTGCGCTTCACCCTGCGTCTGACGTTTGCACGAATAACGAAATAGTCGATCAGCGGCGCGAATATATTGCCCAGCAAAATCGCGAGCATGATGCCTTCCGGGAACGCCGGGTTGATGACGCGGATAACCCAGGTCAACACGCCGATCAACAGGCCGAAGATGATATGGCTGAGCATGGTGTCGGGCGCGCTGACCGGGTCCGTTGCCATGAACACCGCGCCGAAAGCAAAGCCGCCAACGGCGATGTGCCACTCCCACGGCATCGTCATCATCGGGTTGGACGAATCGCCACTACTGAAGAGCAGCGCCGGGATGATCATTCCCGCGAACACGCTGACGATAATGCGCCAGGACGCGATACGCGTGTATATCAGCATGGCGGCGCCGAAGAGGCATGCGGCAAGCGAGGTCTCGCCCAGCGATCCCTCCATCTGGCCGATGAACGCCTGCGAGTACGTGAGCCCACTGGCGAGCAGCCCGGACATGCCCTCGTTTGCGGCGACTGCGAGCGCGGTCGCCCCGGTGTAACCGTCGATCGGCACCCATACCGCGTCGCCCGAGAGCTGCACGGGGTAGGCGAAGTAGAGGAACGCACGACCTACCAGTGCCGGATTGAGGAAATTCTTGCCCGTGCCGCCGAATACTTCCTTGCCGATGACGACACCGAAGCTGATTCCCAGCGCGACCTGCCACAGCGGCGTCGTTGCCGGCAGTATCAACGCGTACAGGAACGAGGTGACGAAGAAGCCTTCGTTGACTTCGTGATTGCGGACGCTCGCGAACAGGACTTCCCAGAAGCCGCCGGCCGCCATCGTCACGATATAGATCGGCAGGAAGTACAGCAGGCCATGTATGAAGTTGTCGTACACGCTTCCCGGGTCGTAGCCGGCGCCCAGCAGGGCCAGCATCGAACCGCGCCAGCCATCGATCCACTCGATACCGAGTGAGGCCATGGCGGAATTGGCCTGGAAGCCGACGTTCCACATGCCGATAAGCGCGCAGGGTGTCGCGGCGAATACAACCATGATCATGACGCGCTTGAGGTCGATCGCGTCGCGTACGTGCGGCGAACCCCTGGTGACGTCGGCAGGAGTGAAGAACAGCGTATCCACCATCTCGTAGATGGCCTCGAATTTTTCAAAGCGGCCGCCGCGCGAGAAGAGCGGCTCGATGCTGTCGAGGAACTTGCGCAGTGGTTTCATCAGCCGTTCACCTCGATTTCAGTGAGGTTCATGCGCAGGTAGGCGCCGTAGTCGTGTTTGCCGTTGCAAACGAACGAACACAACGCGAGGTCTTCCTCGGCCAGTTCGAGGCAGCCGAGCTCCTGTGCGCGGTCGGTGTCTTCGACCAGCAGGGCCTTGAGCAGCGGAGTGGCCAGGATGTCGAGCGGCATGAGGCTCTCGAAGGCGCCCGTGGAGACCATCGCGCGCGGACTGCCGTTCTGCGTGCTCGTGAGGCTGAACCTGTCACGATGCAGCACGTGGCCTGCGAAGGCGCGAGTCTGCGAGTACCGGTTGGACCCTGGCAGCATCCAGGCGAGGAAATCGCGGCTCCGGTCCTCCTCCAGCACCGTGAGCTGGGTCTGGTAGCGGCTCAGGTAGGCCAGCGGGCCGGCCGCACGATGCCCCCCGAGTACCGAACCGCTGATGACACGCAGGTTCCCCGGCACGGTCTCGCCGTCCAGCAGGTCCGCGGTGTTCGCACCGATGCGTGTGCGCAGGATTCGCGGCCGCAGCGCCATCGGCCCACAAAGCGTGATCAGCCGCTCTGTCGGCAGTCGCCCGGTCGTGAAAAGCTTGCCGAGCGCCGTGACGTGCTGATAACCGATGTGCAAGACGGTCCTGGTCTTCCCGACCGGCTCGAGGAAATGGATGTGCGTGCCTACCAGGCCGGCCGGGTGCGGGCCTTCGAATTCGGCGTGACGGAACGGGTCCGCTGCGGGGCAGCGGATGCCGGAATCCGGTGCGGTGCACAAGTAGATCGGGCAGTCCGCGATACGCGACAGTACCGTGAGACCGTCGTTGAATGCTTCCGGGTCCTGCTCGATAAAGAACGCGGGGTCGACGGCGAGCGGATTGGTGTCGACCGCGGTGACAAAGATCGCGGCCGGCGCCACGTCCGGTGCCGGAATGCGGCTGAAGGGCCGCGTGCGCAGCGTCGTCCAAAGACCGGATGCGATCAGGTTTTTGCGGACGGTTTGCTGGTCGAGTGTCGCCAGTTCCGACGCCGGCCAGGATTCGAACGATTCCGCATCGTCACCCTCGAGGCGGATGACCACAGACTGCAATGCACGCCGCGCACCACGGTTTATCTCGATGACTTCGCCGGCGCCCGGTGCCGTAAAGGGCACTTCGGGGTTTCGCTTGTCGTGGTAAAGAACCTGTCCGAGGCGGACCCTGTCGCCGACCTGTACCGCCATTCGCGGGCGAATTCCCGACACGTCCGTGGCAACGGCTGCGACCGTCTTAACCGCGGAGCCGTCACTGATTGCCTTTTCGGGTTCGCCCTTGATCGGGATATCCAGGCCTTTCTTGATTTTGATTCGCATATCGCTGTTGACGTCTTGGGATTTATGCGCCGCTCACGCGGAGAAGAACGCAATTAAAATTGCGCAACCCGTGAGCCAGATCGATCCGATAGTGTGTATGCCGAGCGTCATCTCGATCGCGCGCGTCATGGCCGGGCGATTCGCGATCCCGGTCCGGATGGCGCTCGCCGCCTGCCAGGCCAGCACGAGCAGCAGGGCAGGCACGATCACCGCCCACGCCGGAATTCCGCCTCGCAGGCTGAGCCAGGCGAGCGCGGCAACGCCCGAAAGGTGCAGCAGGAAATAGATGATCGATGTGCTGCCGAGACCGACTCTCACCGGGAGCGTCCGTTTGCCGGTTCCGCCGTCTGCGGCAATATCCGGCACTTCGTTGATCAGCAATATCGCGGTGACCCAGACGCTCACGGGTATGGAGAAGAGCAGTACGTCGAGGCCCAGGGAGCCGCTTTGCAGCCAGGCGGCGCCCGTAACCGGCAGGATGCCGAACGCGATGCCGACCGAGAGTTCGCCGAGGCCGATGGAGGCAAGGCGCACCGGGCCCAGCGAATAGAGCACGGCCAGCGATACGCCCGCAATGCCGAACCAAAGGACCATCAGTCCCTTGCTGATGAGCAGAATCAGGCCGGCGATTGCGGCGACGCCCAGCAGGCTTATTCCCAGGCGGGCCATGCCGCTCGGGGTCATGATGCCGGCCTGGATGAATCGCGAGCCTCCTGTATAGGGGTAGATTCGATCCTCGTTCTGCCGGTCGGTGCCGCCAGAGTCGTCACCGACGTCGTTCAGCACATTCGCGCCGGCATGCACGCAGACCGTGGCGAGCAGCGCCAGTATGAAGGCGGGCAGGTCGAACTGGCCGGCAACCATGAATCCCCATGCGGAACCGGCCAGCACAGGCAAGACAGAGGCCGGGAAGAACTTCGGCCGCATGGCGTTGAACAGACGCTTGGATACCTGCGCAGGCGAATCGCCCGCAAACTCCTGCGTCGACGGACCAGTAACCGTAGTAGAATCTGATGACACGATTATTCCCTTATTGAGGCGCTCTTCAGGGCGCGTAAATCGCAAAGCGCCTACAATATAACGCCATGAGACTACATTCCATGGCGGCAAAGGGAACCGCGGATTTTGCGACTTCCATTTTGGCGCTTTTTATGCTCGTCCTCGCGCTGCCGGCGCAGGGCGACGGGGCCTCGGGAAGCAAGGGACTGAACGCGCCCGGCGCGGCAGATAGCCCTTACCTGGTACTGATTTCAATCGACGGTTTCAGCTCGGATTATCTGTCGATCTACCCGACGCCGGCGCTCGATCGGATTGCCGCGGCCGGCGTCCGGGCCGAGTCGATGCGGCCGGTCTTCCCCAGCCTGACGTTCCCGAACCACTACTCGATCGCGACGGGTCTGTATCCTTCCGAACATGGCATCGTCCACAACCATTTTCCGGACGAGGCTCGCGAAAACTGGTACCACCTCTGGGATCGCAGCAACGTGGAGGACGGGCGCTGGTATGGTGGCGAGCCTATCTGGGTGACGGCGGAGAAAAGCGGGCTCGTGAGCGCTGCCTACTACTTTGTCGGCACCGAAGCAGCCATCGGTGGCGTGTCGCCGAGCCACTGGCACAGCTTCGATGCGTCGGTGCCCGGCAGCGACCGCGTTGCCCGGGTCATAGACTGGCTGCGGTGGCCCGAGGACCGGCGGCCGCACCTCATCACGCTGTATTTCGAGCACGTGGATACGGCGGGGCACGATTTCGGGCGCGGTTCGGCGCAGCTCGCGGAAGCGGTCGCGGAGGTCGATGCGCATATCGGGCGCCTGCTCGACGCCATCGCCGAAATGAGCCTTCCGAGCGAGGTTTACGTAATCGTCGTATCCGACCACGGCCAGGCAAACTACGTGAAACCCGAAAAGACTTTCGTTCTGCGAGATCACATCGACCTGACCGGGCTTAAGATCATTGCAGGTGGCGCTTACGCATGGATTTACCAGGAGCAGCCGGACCGGGAGCGGGCGCTCGCGGTTCGCGACGCGATCAACGAGAACTGGTCGCACGGGCGAGCCGTACTGCGCGACGAAGCGCCTGCCGAATGGCGGGTGTTGGACAGCCCGCGTCATCCGGAGATTTTCGTCGTCCCGGAAGTGGGTCACGGCGTCGTTGCGGAGCGGGAAGACCTGGGCAGGCTAAAGCAGGGCGATCACGGCTGGGACCCTTCCAGCAAAGCCATGCACGGGATATTCCTGGCGACGGGCCCGGCGCTACCGAAAGGCGAAACGATCGGCGTGGTCAGCGCCGTCGAAATCTATCCGCTGATGCTGGATTTGCTGCAGATCGACGCACCCCTGCCGGCCCCCGGGCGGGCAGGGCTCCGGTCACTCGTAAACCGGGACGACTGATGACGCGTAACGCCGGGACTACGTACTCGACGCGTCGAAGATGCTCTGGATCGACGCATCCAGCATTGCGTTGAACTCCCCGTCGGACTGCTGGGCCGTCAGGCCCTCGGACAGTGCCCGTGAGAAGCTCGCTACCATGCCATTTTGCCGCGCCAGACGTTCGTTTGCCTCTTCACGCGAGTAACCGCCGGAGAGCGCGACGACCTTAAGCACGTTCGCGTGCGCGATGCAGTCTGCATACAGGTTGTCCTTCTCGGGCAGCGTCAGCTTGAGCATGACGAGTTCGTTCTCCCCGAGACTGTCGAGCTCCTTAATGATCGCCGCATGCAACAGGTCCTCCGCAGCCGCCTTGTCCGGGCAATTGATATCGACCTCGGGCTCGATGATGGGCACCAGGCCTGCGGCGACGATCTGCCGGCCGATCTCGAACTGCTGCGAGACGACCGCGTCGATGCCTGCCGAATTCGCTTCCTTGATGACCGAGCGCATCTTGGTGCCGAAGACGCCGTTTGCCTTGGCCTTGTCCAGCAAATCGTCGAGGCCCGGCATCGGCTTCATGACCTGCGCACCGTTCTGCATATCCGCGAGGCCCTTGTCGACCTTGAGGAACGGCACGACATTCTTTTCATTCCAGAGATAGCGCGCCGTCGGCTGCCCCTCGACTTCCCGGTCCATGGTGTTTTCGAACAGGATGGCGCCCAGGATCCGGTTGCCGCTGAAAGCCGGGCTGGTGATGATTCGTGTGCGCATCTCGTGCACAATCGCGAACATTTCGTCATCGTCGGACCAGGCGTCCGCGGTTATGCCGTACAGTCCGAGGGCCTTCGGCGTGCTGCCGCCGCTCTGGTCGAGCGCTGCGATGAATCCGGGCTTGGTCCTTACCTTCTCGATTTGTTGTTCGAAGCTCACTTGATTATTCCGTATGTCGAATGAATTGGGGGCGAGGGCGAATTGTACAGCAACAGCTTAAATCGGGAACAGGTTAGTATGGTTATGGGCACTAAAGAGGCATCACGATTTATGAAATCTTCCGGTATTTTTCTCACCATCGCGCTGTTGTTTTCAGTGCCGACCCTGTCCATGGCAGCGAAGACCGATGTGGTGCTGCTGGTTAACGGCAACACGATCACCGGCGAGATCAAATCGCTGGAATTCGGTGCATTGCGTTACAGCACCGACTCGATGGGCACGGTATCGGTCGATTGGGAAGACATCGTCAGTATCACCACGAAGCAGACCCTGCAGCTCGAGGTGTCCGACGGTACCCGCTACTTCGGGCGGCTCGATTCGGCGGATGAGCGCTTCGAGATCAAGGTCATCACCCTGAGCGGCGATGTCGATTTGCACACATCGCAGATCGTGCGGATGACGCCTATCGATGCCGAAGAGTCGTTCTGGGAGCGGGTCGATGGTTCCTTCGCTCTCGGTTTCGATTCCGAGAAGTCGAGCGACGTAAGCACGCTCCGCAGCACTGCGGACATAAGCTATCGGACGCGGCAGTACCTGGTAGGTTTGCAGGCCACGATAAACAACACCAACCAGGCCGAGGACGAAACAAAGAATCGCACCAATATAAGGGGCAACTACCAGCGTTTCCGGGATAACCGCTGGTTCACGGACTGGTTCGGCGGCTGGGAGCGGCACGACGAGTTGGGTATCCAGTCGCGAATTTCGGGCGGTGGCGCCCTCGGACGCTACCTGGTGCAAAACAACCGCAACCAGCTGTCACTGACCGGCGGCCTGAACATCACGAGTACCGATTTCACCGGTGACGACCCGTCCACCGAGACCGTGGAAGGCAGGATCCAGGTGCGCTACCTCCACCGCAACATTGATCCGGAGGCGAAAATAACGTTTACGACCAACATCTTCCCGCTGCTGGAGGACCTGAGACAGTATCGCGCCGAGTCGGAACTGATCTTTCGTCGTGAGTTCGTCGAGGACCTGTTTTTCGACGTGACGCTCTCGCATTCGTATGCCACCAACCCGCCGACAGATGCCGCGAAGACCGACTACACGCTTACTACGTCGATAGGCTACTCGTGGTGACGCCGGAGTCAGAAAAGGTAGTCGCCGACTAACTCGATAAGGTGGTCGGTCCAGCGTTCGGGGAACGGCTCGGTGAGTTCAATGGAGTTAGAGAAGTCGGCCTCGAATACCCGCCGCTCGAGTTCTGCGACGGCCTCGGGATGCGACGTCGCAAGGTTCAGTTCCTTGTTGATACGGAAGCTCCAGCGATCCCAGTTGGCTGACCCGATGCATGCCCAGCCGTCGAAGACCGCGGCCTTGATGTGCGACATCCCGGGATAGATGTAGACGCGAATGCCGTGTTCCAGCATCGCGTTGGCCGCCAGCGCGTTGTTGCGTGTAATGGGGCCGCGATCGGTAACGAGCGGCATGATGACGCGCACGTCGACGCCGCGATGCCGAGCCCTGGCGAGTTCGTAGAGCATCGCATCGTCGGTGAAGTAGGCATTCTCGACGTAGATGTATTTCTGCGCGTTGCGGATCGCTTCTCGCTGCGCCCTGAATATTTCGGGATCGTCCGCGCGGGTAAAAAGCGGCCGGATGGGATAGCCGATGTCGTCGGCGCCGTCGGGTTCCGGGCCGAGGCGCACCGCCGCGTAACCCAGGTCACCAAACAGTCCCGCGTGGGCCCATGCTTTCTCGAATTCGTATTGCAGGACGTCGACGATGGGACCGCGCAGTTCCGTCATGAGGTCGTGCCAGTCGTAGCGATACTCCCTGGCGATGTTCATGCCCCCGGTAAACGCCAGCGTCTCGTCGATGATCGCCGTCTTGACGTGATCGCCGGTCAACCAGGGGTTGATGGCCTGGCGCACGTCAATTTGGGAGTCGCGCTCGAGAAACCGGCGTACCGAGGACGGCCCGCGATGATCTTCCGGGAGGGTCGGCTGTTTCTCGATGGTGGAAACGATCGTGCCGAGCCCGTCCAGCAGGACCCTGACGTCGATACCCTCGTTGGAGCGCCGTTTCAGCAGTTCCCCGATACGTACCGCGTAGTCGTCATTGTCGAAGATGTAGGTCCGCAGGGATATCGATGTTTCTGCGCGCGTAACGGCGTCGATAAATCGGGTGAAAAACTCCTGGCCGTCCACGAGATAGCGCATGGTGCCCCTGGATGCCTGCCGCCCTGTCAGGTCATCGAGACTTGCTTCCCATTCCTCGAGGTTCATGCCAGGCGGCGATGAAACAGGCGGTAAAGGCCTGCTCGAAAGCTCGTTCAGCGAGGCCGGCGCGACAGTCTCGGCCACCGTATCGCTCGTTACGAACAGCAGGCGATACAACGACGATACGGGGCGGAAGACGATGCCGGCCGTGTGGCTACCCGCGACGTGTCCCGCCGTCTGTACGTAGGGCACTGAAGCCGGGCCGGCCGAGAAGCGCCTGCCGGGGCCGGGCATCCGCACGAAGACGGCGATGGGCAGGTCCCGGTTGACGTACAGAAACGGCAGGGAGTAGTAGCCCGCATCGCCGGTGTTGAACGCGATCCGGCGGTCTTCGATACCGCGCTCCGCGAGAAACGTTTCCAGTAGCGGCAGGCCCAGTTCGACGAGTTCCGATATCGCAATGCGCCGCACGATTGCGTAATCGCCCGGTTTGCCATCGATGACGGTTACCTGAAAATCGCCTTTGTCGTCGTAATAAAGAAAGTAATCGTCGACGTTGAAGTGCAGCACGATGCCGGCTTTCTCCTCGCGCGGCAGTATGGCGTCGAAAAGACGGGCGCGCATCGCGCGCCAGGCTGAGACACCGAGGAGCCTCGCCGAAACCCGGTCATCGGGGAGGTCGTCCCAGGGTTCATCCTGCTCGTACTGCAGCGGCAGCAGGTAAGGACCGTCGTACTGCCCACCTGCGCTCAGTTCGAGTACCGGTATTCGACGCGCCCAGTTGCCGCCACCGTAACGGGTATCGCCGCCGCGGCGGAAGCGCACGAAGAAATCGGTGTCACTGAGAAAAGCTTCTTCTGCTATCAGCGGGAGCCGCTCGCCCTCGTCCGCGAAGCGGCCGACGATCGTCGGGTACTCGAGCGGTTCGGATTCAGATATGCACGCCGCCAGCACAGACAGCATGGTGGCCAGGGGTAGCAGCAAATGCGACCTTGCGGTCATGCTCGCTCCGCCAAATGCGTACAGGCTGATTTTAGACACGAATGGCGCAGGGTCCTATCCGGAAAAGCCGAGACCTGCAGCAGATTCGCAAACATCTGCCATAATTCAGGTTGCGGGCGAAAGACTTACATTTTGTGACAAACAAGGGACGTAAGCCGTGCGAACATCCGCCCCTCATCAATAATCCGGAATTCGATCGTGAAAATAGCAGTGATTGGTGGCACCGGTTTTGTCGGCGGCTATCTCGTCGATGCACTACTCGATGCTGGCCACGAGCCACATGTGCTCGTGCGGTCCGGCAGTGAGGGCAAGCTGCACCGCGCAGACGAATGCATGATCACGAAGGGGGACCTCGGATCAGCCGACGCGATCGACGCGGTCGTAGAGGGCTGCGACGCGGTCATCTACAACGTCGGCATCCTGCGCGAGTTTCCGCGCCAGGGCATTACTTTCGAGGCGCTGCAATACCGTGGGGCAGAAACCACGGCGGACGCGGCAAAGCGTGCCGGCATCCGGCGCTTCCTGTTGATGAGCGCCAACGGCATCGACAGCGCTGAAACGCCTTACCAGACGACCAAGCTCCGTGCAGAGTCGGCGATCCGCGAGAGCGGCCTGGACTACACGATCTTCAGGCCGTCGGTAATCTTCGGCGATCCGCGCGGCACGAT
>Ga0224503_10000092_pt1 | contig 24005 bp, 23 predicted proteins | sample SF_Oct11_sed_USG_2_FD_169106 | JGI IMG/M metagenome (GOLD analysis project Ga0224503, IMG submission 169106) | Sediment microbial communities from San Francisco Bay, California, United States - SF_Oct11_sed_USGS_21 | ecosystem: Environmental > Aquatic > Marine > Sediment | place: USA...
CGTTTTCAGCGGTCCCGGAATATGTCTATTGGAGCGGTAGTGTTGAAACTTATGGAACATTACATATACAAATATCCTGAAGGATGGTATCTGTGGAAGAAATACCAGGCATTGGATTTGTTCGCTCCCTATAGTGCTGATGTTAAAGCACCGGCATCGATTCCTGTGCTGGAACCTTCCACTGCTTAACTTTGGTTAACGCAAAGATGTAAACGTTCCTTTCGCCTTTTAGGAAAATGTATAATGATTTTATTTGTCGAGCCTATTTCAAAAAATACGGGAATGTATGTTCCTGCTTATCCATTGCCCGTCATGGAGGTTGCCAGCTATGTTAAATTTAACCTGCCAGACGTAGAAATAAAGGTGATCTCCATACCGATGGACTACGGTTTGCCCCTTGGCAAAAAAGGAAAAGAACAGATAGAAAACGAATTCCTTAAAGACCTTTCCAAAATAAAACCAAAAGGGATCGGTATTTCATGCACGGCAATTTCCCAGGCGGAAGAAGTTATCAATTTATGCAATCTTATCAAGGGCTTCGATCCGAATATTTTCATCTTTTTGGGAGGATACTTCCCGACCTTGTATTATGAAGAGATATTTTCCAGAACTTCGGCTGTGGATTTGATCGTGCTGGGAGAAGGCGAAGTGCCTGCTCTAAAAATCGTTACACTTTTGAATAAAGACCAAAATCCGATCAACAACAATATCCCAAATCTGGCCTGGAAAACAGACGGAAAGATCCACTTAACCCAAAAAGGAAAACCTTTTGATCTCAGCAGAAAAGCGCCGCTAAATCCAGACTTGTTAAGGCATCCGGGCAGATACGATATTCTGCCGTACGCTTTTAGTAGGGGATGCCCCTATAAATGTAATTTTTGTATGGAAGAATCTATACGGCCTTACAGGAGAGAAGTCCCCAACGATATTATCCATTTCGATTTGAAAAATTTATTGGGTCAGACGAACGCCCATACACTACTGGTCAGCGATGCTCTTTTTAAGTCATTTGATATCTTCCCCTTGCTTCGATCATTAAACTTAAAAGTTAATTTTGAGACCCGTTGTGATGTTCTCAATCCTTCTATCATTCCTGATATATCGGATGTTTGTGGGGTTTTGGCCCTTGGGTTTGAGTCGGCCAGTTATCATACGTTAAGGCGGATGAATAAGGTCAAAGACAGATCGCACTATGAAAAATATATCTCAAATACCATGGCCATATTCAAAGAAGCCGCCAGAAATGAGATCCCTTTAGTGGTTTTCATGATTGCCGGGTATCCGGGTGACACGGAAGAAGACCTTAAAGAAAGCCTTGTCTTTGCTAAAAGTTTATCTAAACACAAGGGGCCGGGAGGACATATCTTTAAAATCGGGGAATGCAGAGTTTACCCAAAAACAAAAATTTATGACCTCGCTCTCTCCCTGCCGGATGTTGTTTTTGATGATGACGGTGTTTTTGGACAGAATATTGTCCGACAGCCGTCTAAAAATTTTGACTTTGACACGGTTTTATTTTATATGAGAGAAATCTATAACTTATCCAATCCTACGTCAGAATTACAGGATACTCTTTTAAACATTATGCCTTTTTTTCGACTCCCTGCCCATGCATTAAAAGATGATTTGATTCCTAACACCTGTTTCAGGGGAGAAGACAGACAGATTTTTAGCATACAAAGTAAAAGTCTTGCGGCTTTCAGGCCATTGACACCCAAATTAACAGACAAATACGCAAACTTGATGTCAGAACAGCGAAGCGTGAGAGATTTGGTTTTTTAGTCATGGAAAAGGAAGTAAGCTGTTTAAACTCCAAAGTTATATTAGGATATGTAAAGGAACACAACAACGGTGACTATTCCGGCCTTCTGCTAAACCTTGACCCTGAAATCGATGCCCTTTCAGACCCCGAGAGCTTTTTAACAGATCCCAACAACTGGATCTCCTGTGCCGTTGCTTGCAAATTATATGAGCGGGCGAGAACAATTCTTGATGATGAAATGGCAGCCTTCAAGATAGCCCGATATGCTGTTGAAAAAACCTCTCTGGGCTATGCTCAGAGAATCATCGCCAAGGGGTTCTGGTCATATAAAACCGGCCTAAAACATGCCCAAAAACTAAATGACAAATGGAATAGAAGTAAAAAAGTAGAAGTTTTAGACATTAAGCGAAACGGAGCCGTCATTCGATTACACTGGGATAAAAATATGGTTTTATCAAAAGATTTATGCCTGATGAACCAGGGAACGTACAGTTACTTGCCGCTCATATGGGGAGGGAAGCCCCTCGATCTCAAAGAAGAATGTTGTTATTTTAACCATGCACCATATTGTGAATACCATTTAAGATGGCCTTTACAAAATAGATTATATGAAATATTTTCAAGATTTTATACATCTAAATCCGTTCTTATGGAAACCATAACTGAAATGGAGGAAGACAAGAAACTCATTGAAGAAAAATACGAAGAAGTCAATCGTCTTAATCTGGATTTGAATTATAAAATCAAACAACTTCTGGCCTTACATGAGACGGGCAAGGCGATCCTCTCGTTGCTGGACCTGGAGCAACTTTTGACTGTTATCATGAACATTCTGTCAAACGTTTGCCAAATTCATCGTGCCATTATCATGCTGGTGAATGAAAAAGAGGGCGTGCTTGAGTATATCCACGGCACCGGTTTTGACGGCAAAATTCCAGCAGCGGTAAAAAATTACAAAGTGCCGCTCGATCGCTTGAGTAACATTCTGGTTAGGGTAACCAACACCGGCCGGCCGGAATATGTGCCTGAGGTAAAAAGCTCAAGTTTGAGGAAAAAAAACATAATGTTAAATTTTAGCAGACCCACTTCGGCATATGTGGTCCCCCTCATTACCCGTTCCAAGGTGATCGGCGTCATCGCAACGGATGCAGTTGATGAAAAGGGTGTCCCCAAAGAAACCCGGGAAACACTCGAAGTTTTCACACCTCAGATCGCCATTGCCATAGAAAACGCAAGACTTTACAGCAGACTCCAAGAACAGATGGCGGAGCTGAAAAAATCTCAAGCGCTTTTGAGCCGGTCTGAAAAATTCTCCTTTTTGGGCAACCTGGCCGCAAGGCTGGCCCATGAAATTAAGAATCCCATGACCGCAATCGGAACCTTTATCCAGATGATGCCCCAGAAATATCATGATGAAGAATTCCGGAAAAACTTTCATAGTATTGCCATGGAAGAGACAAACCGGATTAACAACCTCATTACAGAACTGCTGGATCTGGTCAAGAAAAGAGAATCAAACTTTGAATTAAACAACCTTCACGATCTCATTGATAAAATGATTCTCCTTATTTCGCCCCAGAGTAATGCCAAGAAGATCAAAGTTTCCCGTCGATTTGATCCCAACATCGGACAGGTGTGGATGGACGGTGAAAAAATGAAAGAGGTTATTTTGAACCTGCTTTCAAATGCAGTGGAATTTACCCCTGAAGGCGGTAAAATCGAGTTTGTTACAACACACTCTATTGAAAAAGGGAAACCGGCCACCATTTGCATTGAAATCAAAGATAACGGCCCCGGGATCCCTCAATCGATGATTGACCATGTATTTGATCCCTATTTTACCACAAAACACAAAAGCAGCATGCATAACGGTACCGGTCTCGGCCTGTTTATCGCTTATCAAAATATGCAGGATCATGGAGGAATCATAGACGTAAAAAGCGATCTTAATGAGGGGGCTGTCTTTACACTGACCATGCCCGTCAACAATTCCGATGATTCTTCACACTCGCTCGATTCAAGGAAAGGGTAGTGCGGATAGACAAGGTCATCATACATCAGGTAAAGCTCCCATTTTCATTCGATTTTTCTCATTCTCTTAGAAAAAGATCTTACGTTGATAATATCATTGTCGAAATCATCGCCCAACAGGAGGAAGTCATCGGATACGGAGAGGGCGCACCCAGATCCTACGTAACGGGTGAGTCGATCGAAAGCACTGTCAAAAGCATTCGCCATTTCATAAAACGTGATACGTTTCCCCGAAAATTGAATGATATTTCCCAGATATGGAATTTTATCGATGATATTACCCGTGGACGGGAGCACAACGCTTCGATCTGCGCACTTGAGACAGCCCTGTTAGATGCCTTAGGCAAAAGCCAAAACCGATACATCATAGACTATTTCTCAAAAAGTTTTATCACCGGCAACGTTTATTATGGCGCCCCAATTCCCCTCGACAATAATCAAAAGATAATGGAAATATGTCGATTGATTAAGAAAATGAAAATAAATGCGCTCCGGCTGAAACTTGGAAAAAATCTCGAACAAAATAAAACAATACTCGGGACCGTTCACGCTGTATTTGGAGGAGATGTTGATCTAAGGGTGGACATAAATTGTGCCTGGGATAGTAAGCTTGCCTTTAAGCATATCCCGCTGATCCAAAAATACAATGTCAAGGCCATTGAACAGCCGATGATGCCGGACGACCCGGATATTGCTGATTTTGCCGACCTTATGAAAAAGATAGGGGTCATCCTAATGGCCGATGAATCGGCATGCTCCTTCAACGATGTGGAAAAGATTGTCAAAGAGGGGTATTATAAAATGATAAACGTAAGATTATCCAAGTGTGGCGGATTTAAAAATTCATCCAGGATAATCGATTATTTAAGGTTAAATAGGATTCCATTTCAAGTCGGATGTCAACTGGGCGAATCGGGCATTCTTTCCGCTGCAGGCAGGGTGCTGTGTCTTCTGTGTCGGGATGCCGCTTACTATGACGGTTCTTATGATAAATTCCTGCTCAAGGAAAACGTTACATTTGAAAATGTATCTTTTGGAGAAAAAGGCAAGGCAGGCCCTTTGAACAGCCCTGGATTGGGTGTTACAGTCAGTCCCCAAGGCATAAAAAACGTAACTTACAATTCCGATATGATTTTAATATCAACTCCCTGACTTCGGAGGGCAAGTATGTGCTCAGATTTAAACTATGGTCACTGGAAAAAGGAACACAAACCCATTCTTGAAAGCTTTTGTGATAAAAATATTATCATATTGTTTTCAGGAGGCAAGGACTCGTCTGTCGCTTTGGATCTTATCACTATGGCAAAAGAAGATTTCGGGTTCGATTTTACGGCACATTCAGCGACATTTCCGAATCACAGATACACTGACGCAGAAAAGTTAAGGATAGAATCCTATTGGTTTAGACGAGGTGTGAAGATCATATGGCATGACACAGGAGAGAAGGATGACTGCCTTGTGAATTCAGAGAATCCATGCCTCCCGTGTCAAGAATTGAGAAAAAATTTGATGAACATTGTTTTGGCCCGCTCGATAGAAGATTGGGAAAGCCTTGTCCTCATCGTCAGCTACTCTCTTTGGGATATTGTCAGCTATTCCGTAGAGCATTTGCTAGCCGACACTTTTTCTAACCCTGACCAAAGGATGAGTATTGAAAAAAATAAACGATTCAAGGAAACATCTCAGCGTTTTTATCCATTTTTAACAATGAAAGAGGGATATCAAATTTTTAGACCTTTGGTTAAATACAACAATGACGATATCCTGAAAATGATCACCCGGAAAAACCTCCCGACACTTTCAATACCTTGCAGCTTCAGAGACTTCAGACCCAAAAGAATTTTAGAAAAATATTATGAAAAGATGGGGTTGCGCTTCGATTATAATCAACTCATGCGTTTCGCTAAAAAATCACTTAACCTCCCAGACATGTCTTCTTTCACCGCCATTGGGAAAGAAGATTATCTCACCAATATTTTTTAACCATCAGTATTAGCCTGGATGTCTTACGATTTTTCTAAATATCGCGTAAGAACATCTGCGAAAAGCCGGGCCCCTATTTCCAGGACCCTTTCATCAATATCGAAATAAGGAGAATGGAGACCATGCTGAAAACCTTTGCTTGGATCGTGGCAACCAATCCCCACCATTACCCCACCCCATTTTTGACAAAAGTAAGCAAAATCTTCGGCACCCATTCTCGGAAGTCCGCTATGAACATTGTCGGCACCCAAGACTTTTTTGGCGCAGGTCACAACATGTTCCACCAGTACGGGATTATTGACCAGAACAGGATATCCCTCTGTGATGTTCAGTGTTGCTGAAATGCCGAATGATCGGGCCGCGCCTTCCACCATATCTTCAAGGCGCTTTATTATCTCTATACGAATGTCCGGTTTCAGAGTTCGCAGGGTTCCCTCCAAAACTGCTTCCTCAGGGATGATGTTTGATGCCGTTCCAGCGTGAAAACGTCCAATGCTAATCACTGCGCTTTCAAGGGGGGGAAGTTCTCGGCTGATAATCGACTGCAGTTGTGTAATAAGATACGCGCCTGCGACAATAGGGTCTTTACAATGGTGCGGATGGGCACCATGCCCGCCCTTGCCTTTTAAATTTATGATAATATGGTCCGCAGCGGCATTGCTGATCTCCGGCGCCAGTCGAATATGTCCTCTCGGCAGTTCAGGATACATATGCCCGGCAAAAGCAGCGCTTATCGGTTCGTTATCCAAAATTCCGGTATTCAGCATTGCTTTCGCACCGGCGCCACCTTCTTCAGCAGGCTGAAATATAAATACAATTTCACCGCAGCCGTTCTGAGGCCATCGGTTTTCAATCAACCATCGAATGACACCCAGGGCAATGGTCATGTGCCCGTCATGTCCGCAGGCATGCATAAATCCCGGGTTCCGGGATTTGTAGGGGATATCATTTTTTTCTTCCAGTGCCAGAGCATCCATATCCGCCCGGAATGCAACCATAGGTCCAGTGCGTTTTGCACGCAGTTTCGCCACCACCCCGGTTCCCCCCACACCCGTCTGAAAAGGAACCTTGAGAGTATCTAAAGTCTCACAAATTTTAGCTGCGGTTTTCACTTCCTTGTAGGCCGGTTCCGGGAACCGGTGAAACCAGCGACGCAACGCCACAAGCCATTTTGAAAAATCATCCGGCAATGTTGTCGACATGTTATACCTCCCACCCCGGATTCTTATGAATCACAGAACCATACAGGATTGAAAATCGATAGTTACTTGAGCCCTCGGGGAGTTTTTCTTCTAAATCCTTTAGTATTAGCGGAATGGATGATCTTTTTTTAAAGCGGGTGCTGTTTGAGTGGCATAGGGATCGTTAGAAAGAACAGGCGCATTCCGAAATCGCATCTTTAAAAGAAATTGAAGATTGTAGGGCAAACCTATTGATTTTTCAAAGATTGATTCCTGCTCTTTCTTTACGAACCCTTGCCGCGAGTTCACGCGGTTTAAAAAAAGATTATCCATGGAGCGACTATTTAGAAAAACTCCCCGACCCCTCATTTAATTATACCTGAAGCGGCAATATTTTCAAAAATATTAAGCTATCACAAAATAGCAAAGTTAGTAAAGCATTACTCCGATTGAAAGAAAGTCAAGGATGCTCTATATCCGAATTTTGTTTACGCTCAATTGAGATAATACTTTTTTTCAAATATTCATTTATTTCAAAGCTTTTATCAGATCTTCAGCCTGTTTTCTGGCCCATTGGTCAGCCTCAAGAATATCGCTTAAGGTCGGATCGGTGACAACCGTATGATATTTCATTGTTTTTTCTATGACTTCAGGTATTTTCACAAAGGAAATACTTTTCTCTAAAAAGGCCGCAACAGCCACTTCGTTTGCAGCATTTAAAACAGCCGGGAGGGTCCTTCCGGTTTCACAGGCGGCGAACGCCAACGCAAGGCATGGGAACTTTTTTATGTCAGGTTTTTCAAACGTAAGTTTCCCGATATTCACAAAGTCGGGGGTCGGCTGTCTCAACGCCAGACGTTCAGGATAGGCCATTGCATATGCAATAGCCCCTTTCATATCAGGAATCCCGAGCTGGGCCATCACCGTTCCATCTTTAAAGGAGACCATGGAATGAATCACGCTTTGCGGATGGATCACAACTTCAATCATCTCCTGAGAAACATCGAAAAGACATTTGGCTTCTATGGCCTCAAGCCCTTTGTTCATCAAAGTTGCTGAATCGACGCTGATCTTTTTCCCCATATCCCAATTGGGATGATTTAAAGCATCTTTGGGTTTAATTTTGTTAAATTCCTTTGCCGGAAGGTTTAAAAACGGACCGCCTGAAGCCGTGAGGAAGATCTTATCAACATCTTCTCTTCGATTTCCTTCCATGCATTGAAAAATTGCACTGTGTTCACTATCTATGGGAAGTATCGTTATATTATTTAATTCTGCCTGCTCAATGACAATATCACCGGCCATTACAAGGGTTTCTTTGTTCGCCAGCGCAATGTTTTTCCCCGCTGTTATGGCCGAAAGCGTCGGCATCAGACCTGCCGCTCCAACCACTGCTACGACAACCAGGTCCACAGATTCATGGGTGGCCGCAACTTTGTAGCCATTTTCACCGAATAATACTTCAATATTGATTCCATCCGGAAGCATGCCTTTTAGTTCAACGGCGGTAGCTTCATCAAACACCACGGCAATTTCAGGACAATATTTCTCAATCTGCCTGGCCAGTACAGGGATATTATTTTTAGCGGCAAGTGCCTTAACCGCAAACCGATCGGGAAACATTTCTGCAATTTTAAGGGTATTACACCCGATAGATCCCGTTGAGCCCAATATGGAAAGGTTTTTCATGTCAGTAAATATTCTTTAAAAATGTACGCCACCGGAGCAGCAAACAGCAATGCATCAATCCGATCAAGGACACCGCCGTGACCCGGAAGTATTGCCCCTGAATCTTTTATATGGGCAACCCGCTTTATTTGAGACTCAAACAAATCTCCTACCTGGCCTGCAATGCCGATGGAAAGGAACAACAGAAGGCTCAAGCCCCATGGCAACAATGGCAAAAAAAAGGTTTTAATCAAAGCACCCGAACCCAGGCTCGCAGCAAGCCCGCCCAGAGCCCCCTCAATGGTTTTATTGGGACTTACGGCTGGGCAAAGTTTGTGCTGTCCGAAATAAGATCCCAAATAGTATGCACTTGTATCCCCCATGAACACAACGATTAACAGCAAAAATATCCAGAGCACACCGTTGTCTCCGTTTCGAAGGAGAACAATATACGATAAAAAAAGGGGAATATAAATAATGCCAACGACCTGCTTAAAAGCAATTTCCCAAACAGACGAATCAGACTTGAATTTGGGTAGAGAAATCAGGGTGGAAATGACGACGTTTAAAGCAATAATGTCTAATACAATGTTGAAGGAATGAAAATATGCAGACCAAAGAACGGCCGATCCTGTAAAAAGAGTTAAAATCTGAAAGCTAATCGCCGTAATTTTTTGATCTTTATTCAGTACAATGCGAAAATATTCCAACAGCGCTATAATACATATGACATTGATCACAACAGCAAGCCACAATGTCCCCCCGATGCTGATTAATAAAACCAGAAAGGGGACGACCACTATGGCGGTAATCCATCGTTTTAAATGCATAATTTAATTACAAAGTAAATAATCCTGACCAAGAGGGCCAAGCTTTGGTTTCACCCCGAAGGGAATTTGCTTTGTTGAAAGTACATTGACTGATTGAAATTCCAAATAACAAATCCCAAATAACAAACAAATTCCAATAACCAAAATTCAAAAATCCAAACAATGTCTCGTCCTTGAAGGCTTTGGTCGTTGAATACTTGCCCTGTTAAATTCCGCCTATGGGCGGACCCTCGCAAGGCGATGGATTTAACAGGGTAAAAATTAGAGATTTATTTGTAATTTGGTGCTTGGAATTTGTATTTTTGGACACAAATCGCCAAGGCAGAGCCAGTTATTTCTAACCTATCCCAAAAGACCAGAATTTCAATGTTAGATCGAAATTAAGGTCCGACTTTGCCGAATCTTCTTTCACGCTGCTGGTAGTTTTTAAGAATTCGCATAAACTCATCTTTCCCAAAATCCGGCCACAGGGTATCTGTAATACAAATTTCTGTATAGGCGAGTTGCCATAACAGAAAATTACTGATCCGCATCTCTCCACTGGTTCGGATTAAAAGATCCGGATCCGGCATTTCAGCGGTATACAGATGTTTGGAAATGAGATCCGGTGTTATTGAATCAGGATCGATCCGACCATCTATGGCCTTTATTGCAATCTCCTTAACAGCCTTCACAATTTCAGCCCGCCCCCCATAGCTTAGCGCCAGATTAAGGATCAATCCCTCATTTTTCCGTGTTAACATCATGCTCTTTTGCAGTTCTTTTCGAACATCTTCCGGCAATCGCTCTGTCTGTCCAATGGTATTGAGCCGAATATTGTTGTCCAGCATCTCTTTTTGCTCGGAAATCAGGAATTTTTTAAGGAGGGTCATCAAGGCAGAGATCTCGATTTGAGGCCGTTGCCAGTTTTCAGTGGAAAAAGCATACAACGTTAAAATGCGAATTCCAATTTCACGGCTGGCACGAACAATGGCTCGAACAGTTTCAGAACCTTTTTCATGACCTTTAATTCGATTAAAAAGACGCTTTTTGGCCCACCGGCCGTTACCATCCATAATAATGGCAACATGGAAGGGTAGATTTTGGGGGTCAAGATCTGTATGAATAGAGGAAGATGGGTTAGAATTCAAGGATCTCTTTCTCTTTATCTTTACAGACGTCATCGATAAGTTTGATGTGCTCATCAGTTATTTTCTGAACCTGGTCCTGGGCCTTAAAAGCATCATCTTCAGAGATTTCGCCATCTTTTTTCAAGCTTTTCAACAGATCGTTGGCATCACGTCTGACATTCCGCACAGAGACCTTATATTCTTCGCTCTTTTTATATATAACCTTGACAAGCTGTTTTCTTCTCTCTTCGGTAAGCGGCGGAATGGAGATCCGTATTATTTTACCGTCATTGGAAGGCGTTAATCCAAGGTCGGATTTCAATATCGCCTTTTCGACCTCTTTGATAACCGATACGTCCCAGGGTTGTATGGTAATCAAGCGACTTTCGGGGGTGGAAAGAGATGCCATCTGGTTTAAAGGCGTTAGTGTACCATAGTAATCAACCCGGATGTCATCAAGAATCGAAAGGGAAGCACGTCCTGTTCTTACTTTTTTAAATTCATTCTCAAGTGCGTCTATCGACTTTTGCATACTCTCTCTGGTTTCCTGATACATGGATTCAATCATTGACTTTTCCTTTAATTATTTATCTGTGTTCCGATGACTTTCCCACATACCACTTTTTTAATATTGCCCTTGTTTGCAAGATTGAAAATAACAAGGGGGAGATGGTTATCCATTGCCAGAGAAATCGCAGTCATATCCATCACATGAAGTTGCCTTTCAATAACTTCCATATAGCTGATTTCTCTTATGAATTTAGCATCCTTTTCAACAAGTGGATCGGAATCGTAGAGGCCGTCAACCTTCGTGGCCTTCAAAAGAATCTCGGCGTGTATCTCCTGCGCCCTAAGTACCGCAGCAGTATCAGTTGTAAAGTAGGGATTGCCTGTACCGGCGGCAAATATCACCACCCGTCCTTTTTCCAGATGTCGAATCGCCCTTCGAACAATAAAGGGCTCAGCCACTTCGTGCATGGAGATAGCGGTCTGAACACGGGTTATCATCCCTCTTTTCTCCAGAGCATCCTGCAAAGCCAAGCTGTTAATTACCGTGGCCAACATACCCATTCTGTCGGCAGAAACCCGATCCATACCATATGAAGATGCGGCAATCCCCCTAAAAATATTCCCGCCGCCGACAACGATGGCGATCTGAACCCCCAAATCAAATACAGAACGGATCTCCTCGGCCACATACTGTATCATATCAGGGCTTATTCCAAAACCCTGATCGCCCATGAGAGCTTCTCCGCTCAGCTTTAATAGAATCCTTTCAAATCGTTGTGTCGTCAAAGGCTAAGACTCCCCAATCTTGAATCTTACGAAACGTTTTATTGAAATATTCTCACCAATTTTTGCGATCAATTCATTTAAAAGATCTGCGATGGTCATCTCGGGATTACGAACATAGGCCTGATCCATTAAGCAGTTCTCTTTAAAATATTTTTGCAATTTACCTTCCACAATCTTGTCCGCAATTTTTTCAGGCTTACCCATTTCCAGGACCTGCCCACGATAAATCTCTTTTTCCTTGTTAATGATATCTTCCGAAACATCTTCCGGCAGGATTCCAGCTGGATTGGTCGCTGCAATATGCATTGCAATATTTTTGGCGAACGCTTTAAAATCGTCATTCTTGGCAACAAAATCGGTTTCGCAATTCACTTCAACCAGCACCCCAAGTTTACTGTCCATATGGATATAAGTTTCTACGATTCCTTCTGACATGGCCCTGCCAGCTCGTTTCGCAGCGGTTGCAAGGCCTTTTTTTCTTAAATAATCAACAGCGTTATCTATATCACCATTACATTCTGTAAGCGCTCCTTTACAATCCATAATTCCGGCACCGGTTTTTTCACGGAGCTGCATAACCATCTTCGCACTAATTGTTGACATCTTTATTCTCCTGGTTTTTCTGTTTCTGCATCCTCTTGTAGTTTCTCGTCCTCAGAACGTTCTTTGATTTCAGTGTCTTTTTGAATTGAAGGTGTTGTCTTCTTTATGATCTCTACAACAGGACCGTCTGTACCGTCTGCGATAACCTTCCTTTCCCCCGGTTTTAACTCGGCGCTTACGGCTGCCACCTCAGATACATCTTCCACATCTTTATCGGCTTCAGCCTGCCGTTGTTCTTCCAGACGCTGTTTCCCCTCAATACATGCATTGGCTATTCTGGAGGTAATCAGCCGAATGGCTCGAATGGCGTCATCATTCCCAGGTATGATATAATCGATTTCCTCCGGATTACAATTTGTATCCACAATGGCGATAATCGGTATTCCCAGACGTCTTCCTTCACGTACGGCAATGGCTTCATTCTTGGGATCAACAACAAAAATGGCCCCCGGAAGACCATTCATGGTACGGATTCCGCCAAGATTATTATCGAGTTTTATACGTTCTTTTTTTAGTTTCAGCCGTTCCTTTTTGGGAAAAAGGTTGATTGATTCGTCGTTCACAATTGTATTAAGATAGTTGAGACGGTCAATACTTTTTCTAATGGTCTGAAAATTCGTCAGCATTCCGCCAAGCCATCTGTTGTGAATGTAAAACATTTCACATCGGTTCGCTTCTTCATAGATTGAATCACGCGCCTGTTTTTTGGTTCCCACAAAAAGTAGCGGTTTGCCGTTCGCAACTGTATCGACGACAAAATCATAGACTTTTCTGAACATTCGAACGGTTTTCTGAAGATCAATAATATAGATACCGTTCCTGGCCCCGAAAATATAAGGTTTCATTTTGGGGTTCCAGCGCCTTGTTTGATGACCAAAATGTACTCCTGCCTCAAGAAGCTCTTTCATCGTAATGTAAGACATTATTTCCTCCCTTTCTTAAATGGTTTTTCCCCCGCCCATATCAACCCTGTTTCCGACCCCACAAAACGGAGCACCGGGAAACAGGTCCAAGGACGTGCGAATTAATTAAACTTATATTTCTAACAAATTAAAAACTGATTCGCAACAAATTTTTATCATTTTTTCCGCATTTGGACGATACGATCATATCCACTGTAATCTTTTGTATATACGACGTTTTCATATTTTGCACATTGATCGACAATTTTCTGGACGTCATTTCTTTGATCATGGCCGATTTCCAGTAAAAGGTGCCCCTTTTGTTGAAGATATAGATGAGCGTTGTTAATAATATGTCTTAAACATAAAAGCCCATCTTCACCTCCGTCTAAAGCTGAAATCGGTTCATGCTTGACAATTTCAGGCTGAAGTTTTCCAATAACCCGGCTTGGAACATACGGTGGATTTGAAACAATCATGTCAAATACAGGCTTTTTGTCCTTAATAGGCCCAAACCAATCTGCACAAATAAAACTGACCCTGCTTTCAAAACCATGGAGCTTTGCATTTTGCTTGGCCAGCCTAACAGCGGCTGTTATTCGATCAAACGCAAAGAAAAGGTGACCGGGCCTCATGGATGCAAGGGCTAAAATCACCGCCCCGGAGCCCGTGCCAAGCTCGAGTATACGCTTTGGGGTCAACATCGGATTAGAGGCTGAATCTTGCGGCAAAAGATTTATGGCAGTCTCAACCAGAAACTCCGTCTCGGGTCTTGGGATCAAAACGTCTTTGGTAACAAAAAAATCCATAGACCAGAATTCCTTGTTCCCCACGATGTATGCTACCGGTTCTCTGTTAATACGTCTTTTTATTAAATCCTTGAACCGTGACAGCTCATTGCTGTAAAGCGGTTCATCGTATTGCAAATACAAATCTATTCTTTGTAATTGCAATACATGGGCAAGAAGTATTTCGGCTTCAATTCTTGGGCCGTCTATATCGCGGGATTCAAAATAAGTTGTGGTCCACTTGAGGAGTTTTATTATCGTCCACTCAGGATCAGTGGACGTTGGCTGGTTCCGCATTCTGTAATGCCTGGGTTTGATAATAAGTTATAAGCCCTTCTATGATTTCATTGATTTCACCCTGCAAGATATTCTCCAGTTTATACAGGGTAAGCCCGATTCTGTGATCGGTAACTCTTCCCTGTGGAAAATTATACGTTCTTATCCTTCCGCTTCTGTCTCCATCCCCAATCTGGCTCTTTCGCTCTTGAGACCTTTTTTCATCCTGCTCTCTCGTCACACGATCAAGAATGCGCGCACGAAGAACTTTCATTCCCTTGTTTTTATTTTTCAACTGCGATTTTTCATCCTGACATGTAACAACGATACCTGTCGGCAGATGGGTAATACGCACGGCTGAATCGGTTGTGTTCACACTCTGGCCGCCCGGGCCGGTGGATCGGAATACATCAACTTTGATCTCGCCGGGATCAATATGAATTTCCACATCTTCGGCTTCAGGTAAAACTGCAACGGTAACTGCAGAAGTGTGTATCCTTCCCTGTGTTTCGGTTTCCGGAACACGCTGAACACGATGTATGCCGCTTTCGTATTTTAAGCAACTGTATGCCCCTTTGCCATGGATCATGGCAATGATCTCCTTCAACCCACCAATGCCGGTTGGATGATGGTTCAAAACTTCTACTTTCCAGTTCTTGAATTCTGCATACTTATTATACATTCTAAACAGATCGCTGACAAACAGTCCGGCCTCTTCACCACCGGTACCGGCCCGTATTTCAAGGATAACATTCTTGTCATCATAGGGATCTTTGGGTAAAAGTAGTTTTTTGAGATCCGTGTCCAGGTTGTCTTTTTTAAGCGTCAGGGCTTCGACTTCATCCCGGGCCATCTCTTTAATATCCGGGTCTTTGTCCTTTAATAACTCCATGCTTTCATCAAGTTCTATCAAGGTCTGTCTGTACTTTCTATAGACCGTTACAATTTTATTAAGATCAGCATGCTCCCGGCTATATTTTTGATATGCCTCCCGATCCTGGATGATCTCGGGGTCGCTTAAGAGCTTTTCAACCTCCACAAAGCGATCTTCAACACCTGTCAATCTATCAATCATTTTTCTTTCTCAGACTTATTAACATAAACATTAAGCAAACACCCACGGGATTACACCCATGGTATTTATAAGATGGGCTGCCGGCTTCAAAAAATAAACCGCCCATCACCTTTTTTATCTCAATGAGAGGGTTTACCAGAATTTGGTGAATGGGCTGTCTATTGATTCTGAAATTTTTCATATTTCTTGCGGAAACGCTCAATTCGACCTGCAGTGTCCACAAGTTTTTGTTTGCCGGTAAAAAAAGGATGGCATTTCGAACAGATCTCTACACTTATATCCGATTTTGTCGATCCCACTTCCAGCACATTTCCACAAGCGCACCTTATGCTTGTTTCTTCGTACTTAGGATGAATGTCCGTTTTCATATGCTTTAAACCTCCTCATCTTTTCTTATGTATTCATTGAATCTAAGAACATCTTATTATCTTCGGTTCCATTCATTTTATCAAGTAAAAATTCTAAACTGTCAACAGGATTTAATGAAGAAAGTAACTTCCTTAGAATCCATACACGATTCAGTATGTCCTTGGATAAGAGAAGCTCTTCTTTTCGTGTACCCGATTTCTTGATATCTATGGCAGGAAATACCCGTTTGTCGGCAAGTCTTCGATCGAGTTGAATTTCCATATTGCCGGTCCCTTTGAACTCTTCAAAAATAACCTCATCCATGCGACTTCCGGTGTCTACCAGAGCAGTTGCCATGATGGTAAGGCTTCCACCCTCTTCGATATTTCTGGCAGCCCCGAAAAAACGTTTTGGGCGCTGAAGGGCATTTGAATCAACACCTCCGGAAAGGATTTTTCCGCTGGGAGGAATAACAGAGTTATAGGCCCGGGCTAGCCTTGTTACACTATCCAACAGAATGACAACGTCCTTTTTATGTTCAACAAGGCGCTTGGCCTTTTCAATAACCATTTCCGCAACCTGAACATGTCTTTCAGCAGGCTCATCAAAGGTTGAACTGATCACTTCACCATCGACGGATCGTTGCATATCCGTAACCTCTTCCGGCCGCTCATCAATAAGGAGTACAAATAAAACAATATCCTTATGATTGGCACTGATACTGTTGGCAATGGACTGCAAGAGCATTGTCTTGCCGGATCTCGGCGGTGAAACAATCAAACCCCTCTGACCAAAACCAATAGGCGTCAAAAGGTCCATGATTCTCACGGAATAATTATCAGAATCGGATTCAAGCATTATTTTCCTGTCCGGATAAAGCGGTGTCAGGTTGTCAAAAAGTATTTTTTCCCTGGCCACCTCAGGATCTTCATAGTTGACCGCCTCAACCTTTAAAAGGGCGAAATATCTTTCCGTCTCCTTTGGCTGGCGAATCTGTCCGGATACAGTGTCCCCGGTTCGCAAATTAAATCGACGTATCTGAGATGGTGATACATAAATATCATCCGGTCCTGGCAAATAATTATAGTTGGGCGCCCGTAAGAAACCGAATCCATCCGGTAGTATTTCGAGTGTGCCTTCTCCGAATATCAAACCGGTTTTCTCGATCTCTGCCTGTAACAGGGCAAAAATAAGGTCCTGCTTTCTCATTCCGGCAGCCCCGTCAATTTTGAACTCTTTTGCCAAAAGATTCAGCTCTCTGATTTTCTTTTCTTTAAGCTCAACGATGTTCATTAAAAAATTATCCCTCCCATTATATATTCCGTTTATTTTGTGATCATTTTATCTTTAAAGAATATGTTAGTCTTTTTAAAGTATTTTTTGGTTTAACACAACATTGTGTCGGTTATTACATTAAACATAAAAATATTTTTTGAAAAATATCTTAATCATTTAATATTACAGTCTCTTTTATCAAATCACACGATACTAAACTTTAACCAAAGTTGAACGATTTTTTACAAAGATATGTGCTAATATCAAAATGCATAAAGATTTTTGAAAACCGAACCGAAAAAACATTGGGATCTTCGACGGGAATATCCGTAAATATGTCAAGGATTTAAATGAATTCCTGATGCGCAAGAAATCAGTGCAGATCGAGTAAAAATATCGCTCAATTTAGGTTTAAATGTGAATTTATGCCTCCTGCCGTGTCAAATTATATTCGTATTAGTCAGAATGGTTTTTTTTCACTAAAACCGTCATTCCGTCAACTCCATTATTTTATTCATTAAATTAACATACAGGATGATTAGAACTAACCGATTTTCAAATGGATCCATACTGGTTTTAATGGAAGAATATGAGTTTTCAGTGAAATAAGATTGAAGAATATGGCATTCTCTCCAAATGGTGGGATCCAACAGGTATGTCTATATTCTTTAAAAAATTCATTATATCATGATTCATTTCCTGTCAAGCGCTTTTTATCTTTTTGTGACTTTGGTAAGATTTTTGAATAAAACATCAACGGACTCTACCAGCTTCTCCATTGAACTTTCATTCCACAAGACATAATCAGCGCGGTCAACCTTCTCTTCATCCGGCATCTGAACATTTATAAGGTTCTCAGCTGCATCACGAGATGTTTGATCACGTTCCATCAGCCGCTTAACCCTTAATTCCTTGTCAGCACTTACAACGACAACCCGGTCGAACCTCTCTTTCATGTCCAGTTCAAAAAGAAGTGGAACTTCGATGACCACAATTTGACAACCCTCTTTTTCCGCACAAACTACATTTTTTTGAATAAGTTCAGTTATTTCATGATGCAGAAATCGTTCCAAATTAAGCCGGGCGTCATCATCATCAGTGATCATTCGCCGCAGTATTTTACGATTTAACGTACCATCGGACAACACGACTTTTTCACCAAAAAAACGGATGATCTTTGCTAATGCTTTCGATCCCGGAGCAACAGCGTCCCTCGCCATTTCATCAGCACTTATCACTTTAACGCCAAGTTTTTTCAATCGGTTACAAACAGATGTTTTACCGGAACCCGCCCCGCCTGTAACGGCAATTTTTAAAATCTTTATTTTTGTTTTGTTCATAATGTATCCGGATAGACACAACTAATAATTAGTGATAATAAACATGAGATAAAGAAAAACAAGAAAAGAAAAGCAAAATAAATGATTCCATTCAATAAAAATATCTTACCCCGACTTAAAGGTGCTTACGTTATTGGCGGTTCAGTCAGAGATCTGCTTCTCGGTCGAATCCCCACCGACTATGACATTGCTGTCACCGGAAATCCAGAACAATATGCAAAAAAATTGATTGCCAAATCAGACGGACATCTCGTCAGGCTCGGGAAGCCCGGCCGAATGATTATCAGGGTGATATCGGGCGACATGATCTTCGACATCACTTCTTTGAATGGCACTTCCATAGAAGACGACCTCAATGAAAGGGACTTTACCATCAACGCCATTGCTTACGACCTATATTCAGAAGAAATTATCGACTGTCTTGGCGGCCTTCAGGATCTTGCCAATAAAAAAGTTCGGATGGTTTCAAGGGAAATTTTCAAAAAAGATCCGGCTCGGTTGATACGGGCTTACAGAATTGGCGCTTGCCTAAATTTCGAAATCGAAACCAAAACAGCAAAAGCAATAAAATCTAATACAACATTGTTAAAAAACATCCCGGGTGAACGGATTCGGGTGGAACTTTTCACAATGCTCGGCACATCAATATCTTATCTTTATCTTTCCCAAATGGCAATTAGCGGACTTTTAACCGCCATTTTCCCCGATCTCGAACGCCTAAAGGGGTGCTTTCAGAACCATTATCACCATTTTGATGGTTTTGAACATACAATGCGAGCATACGACCATCTTGAAACCATACTTAATGATCCGGGAAAAATTCTGCCTGATACTTCTACCAAAATCCATCAATACATCGATAAAAACAAACCGGCGCTGATTAAATGTGCGATCCTTTTACACGACATTGGAAAACCCCTGATGAAAACTCTGGACAGCAACGGTAAATGCCATTTTTATGGTCATGCTCGAAAAAGTGCCGATATGGCTCAAAAAATCAGTCAAAGACTCAGGTTTTCTAATCATGAAAGGCAGTTTATTGATGGTATTATCCGAAACCACATGAAACCGCTGTCTCTTTTTACAGCTTATGAAAAAAAAACATTAACCCAAAAGGGTATCACACGATTTTATAAAAAATGTGGCGAATATACCCCTGCCCTACTTCTGGCAGCCATCGCGGATACAAAGGCAAAACAAGCTAAAATAACTCAAAAAAACAAAGCCTTTAAGTCCTTTCTCAAAAAGATGATTTTCGAATATTTTTATAATTATCAACCCTTAAACGATGAACCGCCATTGATAACCGGACGCGATCTAATTCATGTTTTCGGACTTACGCCTTCACCTTTATTTAAAAAAATTCTTGATCTCGTGGATGACGCAAAATTAACAAAGACCATTAAAAATCGGTCCGAGGCGCTCGAACTGATAAGAGATGTCCTTAGGAATGAAGGATAGACCTCTAAATTTTATGTACCAACCCTTGACAATATTTCTCTATTTATATAGTAAAGCCGAGAATAACGATATTGATGAAACATGTATAGATTATTGGTCTTATAACTTATTATGAAAGGAGAACTGCAGCATGAACATTTTGTTTTTTGGACCGAACGGCAGTGGTAAAGGAACTCAGGGAGCGATTTTAAAAGATAAATACAATACACCCCACATTGAATCCGGCGCGATTTTCCGTGATAACATCGGTAAAGGGACCGAATTGGGTGCAAAAGCCAAGGAATATATCGATCGCGGCGATCTGGTTCCGGATGAAATTACGATTCCGATGATCCTCGACCGTCTGAAACAGGATGATTGTAAAGTTGGATGGCTTCTTGACGGATTCCCTAGGAATAAGAATCAGGCGATAAAACTCGATGAAGCACTTAAAGCAGCCGATATGTCGCTTGATATTGTCGTTGAAATACTTCTGGATAAGGAAATTGCAAAAAACAGGATCATGGGACGTCGGCTCTGTGTAAACGACAACAACCATCCCAACAACATCTATATTGACGTTATCAAGCCCGACGGAGATAAGTGTCGTGTTTGTGGCGGTGATTTAAAGACCAGGGATGATGACCAAGATGAAGAGGCCATTAGCAAGCGTCACGCCATCTACTATAATACTGAGGATGGAACCCTTGCGTCAGCTTATTATTTCAAAGACATCGCCGCCCAACAAGGGGCAATGAAATATATTACCCTGGACGGCAAACCCAGCGTAAAGGACGTTACTGCTGAACTTGTCTCCAAGCTGTAACCGCAAAAATGTAAAAGTTAAAAGTGTCTAAAGTGATCTAAAGTGCCTATTTATCCCGAATTCATCGGGGAAGTTATGGTGTCGCTTCGCTCCAATGTTTTTATAAAATTGACAGAATTCCTTAACTTTAGCTCACTTAAAACTTTAGTTCACTTCAAACTCTTGCTGTGATTCTTCAGGCAGAGCCAAAAAACTCTGACTTGGCCCATCGAAGATCCCGCCATGCGGGGAAGGACCTGGTTTTTCAGGACAAAATAGACGAACGACCATTGAACGCAAGTATCCTAATGTGTCCGTGAGCTAATTTTTAGCACGGACACATTTTTTTTAACTTACCATAAGGTAATCCTCACAAGTAAAAATACTGTTTTCTTTTGCCAAGAGCACTTTTTTAAAAAAAAGATGCATGATAAAATATTTTTGCTTGCCAATAAATTTGTTTTTAGATATTAAACTAGATTTATCAAATATCAAAATAACCATCGGAAATTTTAATGAACTGTTGATGGAAAAAAAGGGGGGCGAAAAATTTGAAGGATATTGAGGTCAAGGTTTTTGATAATGACCTTGAAAAGGCAATGCGCATTCTGAAAAAAAAGGTGCAGAATGACGGCCTTTTTAAACGATTAAAGATGAAAAAAGCCTATGAAAAGCCGAGTGAATATCGACGTCGCAAACAGCGTGAAGCCTTGAGAAGACAAAGAATAGCGGCTTCCAGAAATAGATACCGAAGAAGATAACGGTAAACCCTTAAAAAAGATTTTAAAACCCGGCAAATGTATTCATTTTGTCGGGTTTTTTCTGTGAAAATGTCAACAAAAGAGTCTTACAACAGCTGCCTAAAAAACCTATACAGCCTTAGAAGATATGGCATTATTCTGGGCCTGGACATCATAGGAAATATTCTCAAAGGCGTGGGAAATCCCCAGAATAATTTCAACACGATTCATGTGGCCGGAACCAACGGAAAAGGATCCATCGCTTCCGCTCTGTCCACAATTCTTCACAAAGCAGGATATAAGGTCGGTCTTTATACCTCCCCTCATCTGGTCAGATTCAATGAAAGAATTTGTATAAACAATCACCCTGTTTCTGACGAAAACGTAGTTGCCGCCTATAAGGCTGTAAAAAGAGCACACCACGGCTCTCGAGAACCCACTTTTTTTGAGTTTACAACTGCAATGGCATTTTATGAATTCGGCCGACACAATGTTGAATGGGCGGTCATTGAAACCGGCATGGGGGGACGGCTCGACGCAACCAACATTATAACACCCGCTCTGTCCATCATCACCAATATATCCCTTGAACATAAACTATATCTGGGCAACACCATCTCTGAGATCACCCGTGAAAAAGGAGGCATTATCAAGAAAGAAACTCCTGTTGTCACCGGCGTCACTCAACAAAATGCCATTTCAGCGTTAACATCCATAGCCAAATCACAGTCAGCGCCTTTCTATCGTTTTAAAGATGCTTTTCGAATTCGTCGTAACAGAAACACAACATTTAATTATTTTGGGATCGATCATGTGTGGCGACACATCCAAACCGGATTAATCGGCAAACATCAGATTAACAATGCCGCACTGGTTCTTGCCGCATGTGAACTGCTAATCAAAAAAAAGCTCAACCTTACCTTAAAAAACATCAAGGATGGATTGGAACAAAACAGGTGGCCGGGGAGGCTGGAAATGGTCTCGTCATCGCCTATGATATTGCTTGACGGTGCCCACAATTTCATTGCCGCCCGTCATCTGGCAAGATATCTTTCAGAGAATCTCTCTGATCGCAATATAACGCTGCTCATCGGCATATTGGATGATAAGCCGTATAAAGCCATACTAAAAGACCTTCTCCCCCTTTGCCGGAAAGTCATATTAACCCGCCCCAAAATAGATCGGGCTCTAGCACCGGAAAAACTTTACCCTATTGCCCAAAAGATGATTTCAGACATTCATGTCATTCCGGATGTCGACAAAGCCATCATATATGCCATTGAAAACGCTTCACCAAAAGATGTCATCTGTATTGCAGGATCTCTTTACGTGGTCGGCGAAGCCAAAGAATTGTTTGAAAAACGCGCTGACCTTTTACGTAAAAATTAATGGCGTTACAACAAAAGCAAATCATCCTCTCCCAACGCTTGACATACCGTCACCGATGGACTATTTGTCGGTATATTTAAGGCCTCAGCAAAATTTGCGCCCGTAGCTCAGTGGATAGAGCGTCAGCCTCCGGAGCTGAAAGCCGCTGGTTCGAACCCAGCCGGGCGTACCATAATAAAATCAAATGTTTATATAAAAATCTTAAATCCTTTATATTCCCCGAAACAGATCATACCCAACACTATACCCAACAAGTCCGATATAAATCAGGGTAAATAAGTTAAGAAATGTTTGTTGAATTTTTATCGTTATAACCCGTCCGAACGCCTTTTCAACAACAAACCTACTCTGCTTTCCAGATCCATTCAGGGGTTTTGGTTTGGAGCAGCTTTTCAAGTACCCTACCCTCCTCGAGAATTTTTTTGATTATGAAATGAATTTCATAGAAATTTGGTAAACATATTCATAATATTCGCCATAACTAACTATTCTTAACAATATATCTATTTAAAATTATTAGATATATGTTTATCTAAAGAAATTGGCATGGTTTCTGCTTTATATGAATTAGGAATCAAGACTATCGCATAAATAAAATTTGACGCAAATAAGTACCACTCAACTTCAACACCTAAATAAAAAACTGCGTGACGGCTGTAAGCCTCAAATGGTTATACTTAAAAAAGGGAGTTTGAGGTGGCACTTATTTTATGGCTTCTCTGGTGTGCGTGCATCTTAGTTCTCGATCAGGTATATATATTTGTATAATTTGATGAGCATCGAGCTAATAACGGCATTGAGGGAAGTCATCAAAATTGGCAAGGGCTTTGTAGGTGATTAACCTATCTTCATAACCTTTGCATGGGGCGATTCAACTGAATCGCCCTTTTCCGTTACACCCTATCAAACCCGCTTTTTTGCTTTTTTGTGGATTTTGCGATATATGCAATCAACACTAATTGACGTTGGTTTGAGGATATGGAGAGTTATCTTCAATTTTTACCAACAATTGGATAAAATTTGTTGCTGAAGGTGTAAAAATATTGTAAGTTATTTATGGTGGGACGGTGACCATCGGTCCAAGTTCCAGGATCATGTCTTTGCCCTGGGGCGTTAGGACATTCTCTATCCAAAGAGACTTAATCCTGTTATCAGGAGCGCCGA
>Ga0224503_10000101_pt1 | contig 23169 bp, 18 predicted proteins | sample SF_Oct11_sed_USG_2_FD_169106 | JGI IMG/M metagenome (GOLD analysis project Ga0224503, IMG submission 169106) | Sediment microbial communities from San Francisco Bay, California, United States - SF_Oct11_sed_USGS_21 | ecosystem: Environmental > Aquatic > Marine > Sediment | place: USA...
CCATCGATTTGAAGACGGCTTTACAAATTGTAACCCGCTGCACGGTCTTTACCACCCACACCCCGGTTGCAGCCGGTCATGATTCTTTCCCCATCGATTTGGTCAAGCCGTGGATTCGGCCATTGAAAGATCGTCTGGGGGCCGGTGAAGAAGAAATTTTGTCCTGGGGGCAAACTGAGGAATTTAATAAGGACGAGCCGTTTTCCATGTCCATTCTGGGCATACGAATGTCTCAGCATTTAAACGGCGTCAGCCGTCTTCACGGGAGCACCGCCAGAAAGATGTGGGCTCATCTCTGGCCGGGCCGGCCGGAGGACGAAATTCCGATTTCCCATGTCACCAACGGCATTCATGTCTCGACGTTTATCTCACAGGAAATCTGGCCGTTGTTTGAACGTTACCTGGGTCCGGAATGGTACATGAGTTCACGTCGACCGGAAAACATTGACCGCATTGACGAGATTTACGACGACGAGTTCTGGCGAGCCCATGAGATGAGTCGTTCCCGGTTGATCCGCACCTGCCGGGGGTTGTTAAAAAAACAATACGAAAGACGCAATGCACCCAAAAGCGTCATCGATAAGATCGAAGCTGTCCTGAATCCTGAAGTGTTAACCATTGCCTTTGCCCGCAGATTTGCTGCTTACAAACGGGCACATCTGCTGCTCCAGGATCCCGGGCGGTTGGCGGCGATTCTCAACAATGAAAGCCGTCCGGTGCAAATCATTTTCGCCGGAAAAGCCCATCCGCAGGACAAGGAGGGAAAGGAAATCATCAAACGTTTGATCGAATTTGTCCGCCGTCCGGAAATTCGTCAGCACGCAGTATTTATAGAGGGTTACGACATGGCGCTGGCACGATCTCTGGTTCAGGGCGCCGATGTCTGGCTTAGCACTCCCCGAAGACCTTTCGAAGCTTGTGGTACATCCGGTATGAAAGCCGCCATCAATGGTGTTCTCAATGTCAGCATTTTCGATGGATGGTGGTGTGAAGGCTTTTCCGAAGAACGAGGATGGCGAATCGGAAGGGGTGAAGAATATGTCGATTCCGCATACCAAGATGCCACTGAGAGTCAGGCATTGTACAATGTGTTGGAAAATTCGGTCATTCCATGCTTCTACGAAGAGCACGAGGGCGAACTTCCCAAGCGCTGGATTCAAATGATGAAGGCCTCTATGAAAATGGCCATGAAGGATTTCTGTAGCTTGCGAATGGTTGGAGAATATGAACAACGCTTTTATAATCCCATCGTTCACAGGTTGAAAGCGTTGCTGAATAAAGATGGTCTGGAAGCCCGCAACCTTGCGCTTCAACAAAAACGGCTGCAGAATCTGTGGAAAGACATCCGCATCGGGCTGCCGGTCCAGACCCGTAAGGGACCGTTTCGCGTCGGTGACAGCTTTGACGTCACGGTAGAAGTTGATCTGGGAAAACTCAACCCCGAAGAAGTTAGTGTGGAACTTTACAATGGACACATGAAAGCGGTGGATGCGCTGGAGGGTATCAGTACGATGCCTATGACCGTCGTTGAATATTTCGGTAATGGAAATTATCGTTACGGCTGCCAGGTCCCCTGTCGGCTGTCCGGCCGGTATGGATTTACGGTCAGGGCCATGCCCTCGGGTGACGGTTATTTGAAATTGTTGCCCCGATTGATCACCTGGTCTTAGCACGAATCTAAGATGAAGAATGTGTCCGGACCTTAAGCCAAAAATAGGAAAGAGAAAAGAGGAAGGAGGATAAGGAGAAATCTCGTATAACCACTTATAAACACAAATATTTTGAAAAATAAGAAAGTAAGAAGGTGGGAAGATAAGAAGGTTGGAATGTCTTAGAGTCTCCGACCTTCTAATTATATTTCCATCCTATAGGGAGAATCCCCATCTAGGAGATTTTCTCATAAAAAATGAAGCTTTCCCCTATGGACAAAACCGGCCAAGTCGTTAGAGAATAATGAGTGAACCAACTCGAAGAAGAGAAACGATAGGTGTTAGGGGGTAAAATGGACAAGATTTATTTTGTTGAGGATAGTCAACCCGACCGTATGAATTATGTCAACGAATTATCTGGATTCAATCATGATATTGCGAGTGTGAGCCGGTCACTGTTGATGGAATTGATGGATAAAAACAGGGTGAAAGGCGTTGAGAAAAGAACACACAAACGATTTCAGGTCAATAACGACGCATTTGCTTTGATCAGGCCCGCTGCTGCCGAACAGATACGTGTCACAGATAGAAGTATGGCAGAGATTGCATGTTCCGTATACCGATCGAAACCGGTCAGGTTCGGCAGAATCGATGACATAAGCTTGGGTGGGCTTTCGTTTAGTTATATTGCCGGCGAGGAGCGATCCAGTCAATCACTGGTACTGGACATATTGGTGGCTGGTTCTGGTTTTTACCTTGATAATTTGACGTTTAAAAACATTGCCGATTTTGAAATGGATGACGGATTTGCGATCAATTCTTTTAAGATGCGGTTGAATCGGGTGCAGTTTAAAAAACCGGAACCTGCTGCAATGATGAAGCTGAAGCATTTTGTCGAAAATTACAGTGTGTCCAGGGCATAGAAAGATATCGCTATCCAGATCGAGGCATAACAGATATTGTCATTCGTCGAAGAAGGGGCAAACAAGACCAGCGAAGTTGTTTTTCGAAACAAGTTGCGTCGTCGTTGAAAGTCGGGATTAGCATCATTAAAAATGAAAAATTAACATGAGGGGAGAAAAACCATTTCAAGATGCCTTAAAGGTTGAAGGGAGGTGGTTTATATGTTCGATCTTAACACGTATCAAAAAGAGGCCAAACTAAAAGATGGAACCAAGGTTCTTCTAAGACCGATGGTATCAGAAGACCAAGATGATTTGTATGCGTTTTTTAAAGCGGTTCCCAAAGAAGACGCGCGATATTTGCGTGATGATGTTGCCAGCAGGCTTATTGTTGAAGAATGGGCAAAAAATCTTGATTACGCCAAAACACTACCCATTATAGCGTTAAAAAATGGCACCATTATTGCCGATGCCACTTTAAATCGTCGTCGATTCGGTTGGAAATGGCATTTGGGTACCGTGCGATTATTTGTGCACAGAGACTACCGAAAAGTCGGTTTGGGGCAGCTAATGATCGTAGAAATTGTCGGTATCGCCCACAAGCTTGAGCTTGAAAAACTCATTGCCGAGGTTCCGGACATTAACATTTCCGCGATAGATGCCTTTACTAAGGCGGGATTTTATCGTGCGGCAACGATTTCTAATCTGGTTAAGGATCGGGAAAACAGACCTCTTGATGTGGTTGTAATGATTAAAGATATAAGACCGGCCCGTGACGAGACATATGAGTATGATTTCTAACCCCTTTTCTATCACCAGATAAAGCTTGGGATAGATGAAATTGTTCTCCTCTCATGCGTATTTATTGAAATAAAAAGAAAGATAGACCGCAGGCATTATTCAAAAAACAAAGGGTCGGAGTGTTTTTATAAATAGCCGCTGCATGGATAATCTTTTTTTAAACCGCATGAACTCGTGGCAAGGGATCGTAAAATATAAAAGCCAATTTTTATCTTATTAAAAGGGGAAAGAAAGAGAGTTGTTGTGAAGAAAGCTATAAAAAATATAGCTATGATGATGCATCGTTTTGATCCACAGGCATGCTTCAACATCGATTTTTGGGATGGTGATGCAATATGTTTCGGAAATTTACCCAGGGTAACCTTGCGCTTGAAAACCAAATGTTGCGCCAAGAGGATCATCGAAAAAGGTTTCTTAGGGTTTGGCGAGTCATATGTGATGGGAGATCTGGAAGTAGATAACGACTTGGAGGAGTTTTTCCGCCTGGGATTAGCCATCAATTTTGATGAGTATCATTTGCCTTTTTGGCAAAAATATCGGTTTGTTATCCTTTCACTCCTAAACCGGGATACGCTACGGCGTGCTCCCAGAAATATCTCTTATCATTATGACCGGGGCAATGAATTCTATACGCTCTATCTCGACAAAACCATGGCATACTCCTGCGCGTATTTTAAAAGGGAAGACGATTCCCTGGAACAGGCGCAATTAAATAAATACGAGCATGTTTGTCGTAAACTTTTACTTAAACCAAACGAATCTCTGCTCGACATCGGCTGCGGCTGGGGCGGAATGCTGATCTATGCCGCACAAAAATACGGGGTAACCGGGGTTGGAAATACATTGTCGCAAAATCAGTACGAGTATGCCAACCGTATCATCAAGGAATTGGGGCTCCAAGATCAGATTAAGATTTTGTATCAGGATTACAGGAAATTAAGCGGAAAGTTCGATAAAGTGGTTTCCATCGGTATGTTTGAGCATGTGGGGAAAAAATTCATACCCATCTTTATCCAAAAAGTTTCGGATTTATTGAAAACCGGCGGGTTGGGTCTATTGCATACCATTGGGAAAGATACCCCTTCAGCGAGTGATCCCTGGACGTTTAATTATATCTTTCCGGGAGCCTACCTTCCGACGCTCCACGAAATCACATGCGGGATGGGGAAAACCGGTTTTTCAGTGATAGATGTAGAAAACTTGCGATTGCACTATGCAAAAACCCTTGAAAAATGGACAGAAAATTACGAACGAAATGTTGCAAGAGTAAGGGAATTGTTTGACGACGCGTTTGTAAGGCAATGGCGACTATTTTTATACAGTGCAGCAGCCGGGTTTAAGTATGGTGAGTCTCGCTTGTTCCAGATTCTTTTTTCCAACGGGTTGAACAATGATTTGCCGATAACCCGAGCGCATGTGTATCATGATTCATTACCTTAAGTGAATGGTGAGAAAATCACTGCCGCTCAACTTAGGTCTTAGCCGGTGTTTTTTAAAGATATTTGCGAAAGGAGGAATATTATGGATATTGTTCCTTGGAAATCGTTTGGAGAAATCAGCAGGCTTCGCAGGGAGATGGACGATCTTTTTACCCGCATCTTCGGAGAGACATCGTTGTCAAAAATTGGTTTTCCAAAATGGCAACCATTGGTGGATATTTCGGAGACCGACACTCATCTTATTATAAAAGCAGAACTCCCGGGAATAGATGCAAAAGACGTTGATGTCAGCATCACCGGTGATCGGTTAACCATCAAAGGCGAAAAACAACGAGAAAAAGAAGAAAAAGAGGAAAATCGTTATCGTTCGGAAAGGTACTGTGGGGCTTATCAACGTGTAATCGATCTTCCGACCCGTGTTGAAAAAGATAAAACAGAAGCGGCCTTTGATAAAGGTATCTTAACGATAACACTTCCAAAGGTAGAGAAAGTCAAGAGAAAACAGATTAAGATTAAAGTTAAATAACCCCAAAATCGTTTCTTTGCATTTACTGCAGACTCGGTTTATGAAAAAGGTGAGAAGTTGAAAATCACACACTCTCACTTTTTTTGTGGGATTGCATAACGAACAATGTTGAAATCAATTTTAAGGTAGACTAAACCGCTCGAATTTGTTAGGAACTTTTGTCGATATTGAGATGTGAGTATATCGAAAAATGTGGTTTTTCATCCTGAGCGAGCATCATATTTAGATTCAAAACTTAATAAAAGAATTCAATGCCTCATTTGAAAAAATTGACTCCTTTTTTTGCATTTTTGATTTTTGGCAGCATTGCGGTGTTGCTGTGGCAAAATCAAAACAGATACGAACGGGAGCTTGTCCTTCGGCATACAGAAACGTCTTCGGAACAGATACGGATTCGTATCGAAGGTCTGATGAATGCTCGAATGGCTTCTCTTGAATCACTGTCTGAAAGATGGGTTGAACGGGTTCCGCCGGATTTCAGCCAGGATCGTTTTCTTGATTTTGCCGAGATGTTTTATTCCCATTACCCCGGCTTTATGGGAATCAACTGGATTGACCCTACGGGCGTCGTTCGATGGGTTTTCCCGAAAAACAGCAATGAACGTGTCATCGATACACCCATCTTTGAACCTCAGGATTACCGGCTGCAAAAAAATTTTCATATACTTCACACCAGCCAAAATATCGTAACCCCTTGTATGGAGCTTGTTCAGGGAGGACTCGGTTACAATACATTCTTGCCGCTGGTCTATTCCGGCAAGATTCAAGGTTATCTGAACGGCGTATTCCAGGTTAAACGAATTGTGGATATCTGTTTGGCCAAGGACATCTTCAAGGACTTTTGGGTCCGGCTTTACGAAGCGGATCAACTGATTTACACGAATGAAAATCAAAGTGACGGCAATCCGGGAAAGAATGGGTTTCGAGTCCTTCGAAAGGTTCAATTCCCCGGTAAAAACTGGAAGTTGGCGCTTGTTCCAAAGCCGATCGTCTATCCATCGGGGACCGCCTGGAAGGTTTCTGTTCTCATTTTTGGCATTGTCATCTCAGCAACCCTCTCATTGCTCCTTCATCTGCTTCTGGAGCGGATGCAAATGTATCGGCAAGCCAGAGATCAGGCGCTTCAGGAAGTCAGCGAACGGAAACGCACGGAAAAGGCATTAATAGAAAATGAAAAAAAGTTAGAAGCCACGCTCGCTGAACTCGCTGACAAAAACACAGAGCTTGAAACCTTCGTATATACCGTTTCCCACGATCTAAAGACGCCTATTGTGACCATCGAGGGGTTTATCGGCGCACTTCGCGAAGACTTTGGGGATCTGATTGATGAAAATGCTGAAAAATATCTTAATTACATGAGCGATGCTTCCCGAAAGATGGAGGTTTTAATCAACGACTTGCTGTATCTTTCCCGCATCGGGCGGTTGCCGGAGAGAAAGGGCGAGTTTTCATTTGACGATCTCATGAAAAAAGTTTTAAAAACGCTTCAACCTCACATCGATGAAAGCGGCGTTACATTAAACGTTGAAAAAGGTCTTCCCCTGATTTATGGTGAAATAGAACGATTGGGTCAGGTTATCGAGAACCTGTTGTCCAATGCCGTTAAATACATGGGTAAGGAAAATCCTGCTCCTCGGATTGATGTGGGGGTAATGGAGCAGGGCGGACAAAAGGTGTTTTTTGTCCGGGACAACGGCATCGGTATCGAGAAACATTATTATTCAAAAATTTTCGAGATTTTTCAACGGCTGCCATCCGGAAAAAAAATAGGAGGGGGGACGGGCGTTGGGCTGACCATCGTAAAGCGAATTATCGAACATCATGGCGGCATAATCTGGCTGGAATCCGAGCCGGGGAAAGGGACCACGTTTTATTTTACTTTAAAAGACAAGGAGACTTGAGCAGATGGATTACGAACCTTCAGATATATTACTTGTGGAGGATGAGGCGGCGCATGCGGAACTTACCAAACGCGCGATTAGAAAGGCCGGAAACGCAAACCAGATCCACATTGTTTCCGATGGGGAGGAAGCATTTGACTATCTTTATAACCGGGGGAAATATGAAGATAAAGTCAAATATCCCATGCCGGGATTGATTTTGCTGGACATTAAGCTTCCCGGCATCGATGGCGTAGAGGTCCTGAAGAAGATCAAAGAAGACCCTTTACTAAAACGAATTCCGGTGATCATGCTGACCACATCGGAACGGGAAGAGGATATTGTCCGATCCTACGAACATTATGCCAACAGCTACCTGACCAAACCTGTAGGGTTCAAAGAGTTTGAGCAAAAGATCATGCAAATCGAATTTTACTGGATGATTCTGAATAAGCCGCCCATCCTGAAAGAATGAACTTGTTTCATACCCCGGAAGGAAGATATGAGGAGTTTTGACAGTGGAACCGTTGACGCTCGTAATCATTGAAGACGAGGATGCCCATTTCAGCCTGATGAAGCGGGCTATCGCCAAAGAGTTCCCGCATGCCTCGGTGCATCATTTCCAGGAAGCGAACACATGCCTTGAACGGCTTGATAGGATGATACCCACCGTCATCATAACAGATTACCTTCTGCCCGGTATGAACGGTATCGAGTTTTTGGAGGCATTAAGTCAAAAAGACAGAGACATCCCGGTGATTATGATCACGGGTCAGGGAGACGAGAATGTCGCCGTCCGCGCCATGAAATTGGGGGCCATAGATTATTTGGTCAAATCCGGGGATTTTTTTACCCTGCTGCCCACCGTAATTGAAAAAGTGGTTCGCAAAAACAGACTCGAGCAATCCCTTCTCAAATCCGAAAAACGATTTCAGGATATGGCTGAAAATACATCGGATTGGATCTGGGAGATGGACGTGCAAGGCAAGTATCTCTATTCAAACCCTGTTGTAGAAGACATCATTGGCTATCCCCGTGATGAGGTGATCGGTAGATACTTTTACGATTTTTTCTCTTCAGAAAATAAAGAGGCCTTAAAAGCGCGGATCTTTGAACTTATGGTGGAAATAAAACCCATCGAGGCCCTTGATAATATGCTTCTTCGAAAGAACGGAATGGAAGTCATCATGGAGACAAGCGGGGTTCCGTGTTTGGACAAATGGGGGAACATATCGTGTTACCGGGGCGTCAGTAGAGATATTAGTGAACGAAAGCGCGCCGAATCCCACATTCGAGACCTGTCACAACAGTTATTAAAGGCACAAGAGACCGAACGTCAGATGATTTCCTGTGAGCTTCACGACAGGGTGGCACAAGATCTTTCGGCTTCAAAAATTGGATTTGACATGCTTTTAAAGGATCAGCCTGCATTAGACGCCACAGTAAAAGAAAAACTGCTGGAAATCTCAAATCGCCTCCAAAAGGCCATCAATGCCGTCCGTGATCTTTCGTATGATTTGCAACCTCCGGCCCTGGCTGAGATGGGTCTTGTGAAAGCGCTCGAGCTGTATTGTGAAGAATTTTCCAGCCAATTTAAAAGGAAAGTTGACTTTCAATCGGCGGGTTTAAATTTATTTAAACTGGACGCTAATACCGAAATCCATCTTTACCGTTTGGTTCAAGAAGGTCTAAACAATATCCGCAAGCATGCCGATTCCGACCAGGCCATCGTCAGGCTTATCGGCGTTTTCCCGAATATTATTCTTCGAATTGAAGACAACGGCAAAGGTTTTGATGTCAAGGCGCGGGAACTTGCATTGGGTGATGAGAAACGGATGGGCCTTAGAAGCATGAAAGAAAGGATCAATCTGCTTGGAGGGCAAATGACCCTTCAATCGCGTCCGATGCAAGGTACTAAAATATATATAAAAATTCCTTTTCAGGAGCAAAATCGTGAGTCAAAAGAAGCGCATATTAATCATTGACGACCATCCCCTTTTTCGGGAAGGTCTTAAAACGATTGTCGGACACAATCCCAGGTATGAAATCGTCGGGGAAGCAGGCACCGGAAGTCAAGGGCTTCAAATGGTCAGGGAATTCAAGCCCGATCTGGTTTTGTTGGATGTCGGGCTTCCGGATGTAAGAGGACTTGTTTTGATCGGTGATATCTTAAGATGTTCCTCCAAAATTCGTATCATGGTTGTCAGCATGCATTCCAAAATAGACTATATCGTAAAAGCATTTCAGTCCGGTGCCATGGGTTATCTGATAAAGGAATCGGCTGCGGATTTGCTTTTAGAAGGAATTGAGTATGTGTTGAAGGGACATTATTTTATGGACACTTCGGTTTCCCATCAGGTGGTCAAAAAACTTATCGGTTTGCCGGAAAAGCAGGTCGCCATTTCGGGTACCGGCTATGACTTGCTTACCGCACGGGAACAGGAAGTCATGGGCCTTTTGGCCGAAGGACTGTCTACAGCCCAGGTTGCAGATAAACTTTTCATCAGCCCCAAAACGGTTGAAAACCACCGTCACAGCATCATGAAAAAGCTCGATCTACACAGCACGATCGAGTTGGCCCGTTATGCTGCAAAGCTTGGTCTTATCGACGTCGATTTGTGGAAAGAATAACCCCTCATCAATCTCCTGCCCAAATCGAACAAAACTCGATTGAGCATTATCCCTCTATTGGTTATCAAGTATCAATCATCGCTCTTATTCAAATGGATTTCGATGAAGATGACCCATCTCCTATTTTGAAATCACATGGCGATGATTCTTCACTGCTAACATCTTATATTGACAGTTAATTTAATTCGTTAAATCAATTGTGGTGCTATCAGATCGCCAGAGTTTTTCCTCCGTTGCATGGGATGAATTCCCAGGTAGGAAATTTCCCCAGAAAAAATGAAGCCGTGCCCCTATGGACAAAACCGATAAAGTCGATAATAAATAATCCATCAATCTATTGAAGCTGATTTTCTCTTTTCATACCCATTGATCAAAAGATTGTTGGAAATTTCGGTAGATGTAGATGGCAGGCAATTTGGACAACAACTCAAAAGATCATTTCCCGGATTTAAAACGCCTCATTCGAAGCATCCAGCACATTGAGGGAAACGCGGAATGTTTTGGAAAAGCAGACGGAAACTGTGACCGGGAAGACTGCCTGTGGCGCGAATACTGCCTGAAGGAAAAAGGATAAAAAAGTGGTATTTTAAAGATGTTTATTCAAGGAGGTGTGACATGCCAAAGGAGAAATCAAATCATAAAATTAAACGAAGAAGATGGACATTTTCATTGGACGCGGCCGAGGCCGAAGAGGTCCTCTTGATGGGAGATTTTAACAATTGGAGTCCGGAAAAGCACCCCATGCGAAAGGATGAAAATGGAATGTGGAATAAGGCGGTGATGCTCGCACCCGGAGGTTATGAATACAAGTTTCTGGTGGATGGGCAGTGGAGAGAAGACCCCCGGAACGAACATCTATGCCCAAACTGTTTCGGAACTTACAACAGTATTATTAACCTGTCCAAGGATTAATCCGTCCAATCCCCTTTCGGCAGGCCGGCTCTCATCAACATACGCGTCCGGTGAGACGGATCGGGCAGGATCGAAGAATGCATAGGCCGGACAATAAGTAAGCATCGGCTTGACCGAATATACAATGGTGTGGCAACGATAAGGAGTGAAAAAATGGCAACAAATTTCAAAATTTTTTCCCATAAAAACAGCGATAATCTTCATCTAAAGCTCATGGGAGACTTTGACGGTTCGTCCGCCTATGAGCTGATCCATACCTTAGAAAAATATCACGACAATACCGGAAGGGTTTTTATTCACACTTGCGCGCTTTCTTCCGTTCATCCTTTTGGTCTGAATATATTTCAAAAAAACAATTCTATCAAAAAACTGTCCCAAAGTCTGACATTCACCGGAGAGTATGGGGCTACAATTGCCCCGCAAGGCAGCAACGCACTCTGATGATGTTTGATAAAAGGTATAAACTTACAGGAGCAGCAGGTCATGATTAATACTCCAACGAATCCCCGGGTTCTGGTATTGACCCCTGAGGTTACCTATCTCCCCCATGGCATGGGTCAAAATTCCAATGGCTTGAATGCTAAAGCAGGGGGGCTTGCAGATGTGTCGGCAGCATTGATCAATGCACTGTACAATCAAGGTGCCGATGTCCATGTTGCCCTTCCGGACTATCGATCCATATTCAACGGCAATTTGTCTCCATTTGCTCAGAGGGAGTTTGTTAAAATAAGAAACAGCGTTCCGGACGAAAGAATTCATCTGGCTCAAGATCGGGCTTTTTTCTATCTAAACCATGTCTATTCCGGTAATGAGTTTGAAAACGTTAAAATCTCGCTGGCATATCAGCGAGAGGTGATCAACAATATTGTTCCTAAAGTTCAGCCGGATTTAATTCATTGCAATGACTGGATGACCGCCCTGATTCCGGCCATGGCCAGACAATTGGGCATTCCCTGTTTATTTACCATTCACAACATCCATACGGTTAAAACCACGCTCGCTGAAATCGAGGACAGGGGTATCGACGGTGCTTCATTCTGGCAGAACCTTTATTTTGATCATTACCCGACCACTTATGAACAGATAAGGGATGCTGTTCCTGTAGATTTCCTTGCCAGCGGTGTTTTTTCAGCCCATTTTGTTAATACCGTGAGTCCGAAATTTTTGGAAGAAATGATCGAAGGACGGCACGGATTTGTGAAAGATTGTATGCAGCAAGAGCTGAACAACAAAAGTAATGCCGGGTGTGCCGTCGGGATTTTAAATGCTCCCGACCCTTCTTATCACCCATCCATTGATGAGGTTCAGCCCTGCATGTATTCCCCAGCAAATCATGTTTTGGAGAAAAAGACCAATAAGCGGATGTTTCAAAAAAATTTGGGTTTGATTCAGGACACAGAAGCGCCCATCTTTTTTTGGCCTTCCCGTCTGGACCCGGTTCAAAAGGGATGCCAGTTGCTGGCTGATATACTTTATGACGTCGTTGCCCGTTATTGGAAACAGAATCTTGAGATCGTTTTTGTGGCAGACGGGGAGTTTCAAAGGCACTTTAAAGATATCGTTCGTTTACATAATTTATCAGATCGCGTGGCAATATGTAGTTTTAATGAACGTTTGGCCCGCCTGGCTTATGGGGCGTCGGATTTTGTGTTAATGCCTTCAAGCTTTGAACCCTGCGGTCTTCCACAGATGATCGGGTCTATTTACGGTGCCCTTCCGGTGGCTCATGATACCGGGGGCATTCACGATTCGGTCACACATTTGGACGTGTCTAAAGATACGGGAAACGGGTTTTTGTTCAACACATTCGATTCAGGCGGTCTGTCATGGGCCATTGATCAGGCCATGCAGTTTTATATGATGTCCTCTGACATCAAAGAACGGCAGATCCGCCGAATAATGACCGAAAGCGCTGCTACATTTAATCATCGGGTCACCGCGCAACAATACATTGATATTTATGAAAAGATGCTCCGGCGGCCACTCGTAAACCGGCAGAATATCGATTCTTCTGATATCAATGAAATTTCAAGTCAAAAAGGTTATTATAAAACAAACATAGAAGATCCGACGGTTGATAGCATTCCATTAGAACGTCCGGACGGACAGAATGTTATCCGTTTTCCAAAAAGAAAAAGGGATGTTGAAAAACAGCAACCAAAAACACATTGGGTAAATGAATAGCTTGCACGGGAAAACTAGTCAGCGATCAGGGGGTTTTAAACCGGAGTCCAATACCTTTATCAGTTCCTTATATTCAAGTGCCATGTAGTCTTTTAAATCTATCATAGAATAATTTATCAGTTTCTTGAGACCCGCCAATGATCCGGCGGGTTTTTGAGCAAAACACTGTGCCATATCTACGGCGGCTTTTTCGAGTTCTTCCTGAGGGACAACCTTGTCTACAATACCCAGTTTCATGGCTTCATCCGCGGTGATATCCTTGTCGGACAACAGGGTTTCCAGAGCCTTGCTGCGACCTAATCGTCTGGAGAGAAAAAAAGCGCCACCGCCGATAGGTACCAGTCCCAGTTTGTAAAAAGGATTCTGAAAAACCGTGTTGTCAGCGACGATTCTATAGTCACAGGCAAGGCTGAAGTTTAAAAATAGCGATATTACACTCCCGCTGTTCGCATGCACCACGATTTTATTTAATTCCACTATTCTTAAGATGATTTGAGTAAAAACATTGTGCAATCTGTGAACATCCTTGTCATGTAATCTCGAGGAGAAGGCCCGGTGATAAAAATCGAAATATTCATCACTTCCCTTAACTTCCGGAGAACTGATAAAAACGACGACCTTGATAGAATCTGTTATTGAAACCTGGTCAAGGTAATCTATCACCTTATCTCTTTCACTTAAATCAGTTGCGCGAAAAAGAAGATTTTCTTTTAAGCGGAGTATGACGATTTCATCGAGCCTTTCTGCTGTAAAGAAATCACATTCTTTATCAAGCTGGACTTTTTTTGTCATTTTAAAACCGCCTTTCAACCGGTGGTTTATCACCGGATTTTATATGTGCACTTTACAAACATGATAGATCATGACATCAGAGAACGCCGATTTAACAATTTAAAAAACAGCAAGAACCATACCAATCGAAAACACCCTTTTATTCCTTGTCGACGTTAAACGTGTATGGCGCATTGGTAATTTTGAAAACTTATAAAATTCAGGGAAATATTTATGCCTGCTGTTTTTTAAACAGCGCTAAAAATTCATTAAAAAGCAGCATTGTCTTCATAAAAAAACTATCCATAAGATCCTATATTAGACCAACAGCCTATTTTGCTTTTACAATTTGTAAAAAATGCTGACATCAATTCTTTTTCTTCCATAGAGAAACATCAATGAAGTTTTAAAAATAATCGGATTTATCAAAGAGTTATTTGCACCACCTTCAAAACCCGTTCTTGGCATACCTTTTGCGATTTTACTGATCAATAATATGTCATCGATGCGATTCGTTGCCGGATTTCCATTTTACATTCTGTTAAAAAAACTGACGGCAGTTTCATTGTCGCCTCATGACACTCCCCCCCCATCTTTATTGGAATTATGATTTTATTTCAGATTGTTACAACTTTTCTTTGGGGATGACGTATGCTGGCATAACGATTGCTTTAAATGAAATCGTATACGACATCGTGAACCCGGAGAAAGTGATCATGGTGGTATTTACTTTAGCTGATATTGTTTAACATCTATGTAACTGCGTTATCAAAGGAGCCTGTCATGTATAAAAAGATACTGGTCCCTCTGGACGGTTCGAAACGGGCAGAAGCAGTTTTGCCCCATGCAGAGGAAATGGCGAACCGATACGGCGCTGGAATAATTTTTCTTAGTGTTGAGGAATTGTATGTCATGCTTGAGTGGGATGAGGTCGTAGATCTGGCAAGATGTCACGAAAAGTTTGATACGCGAAAAAACGTGGCGGAATCTTATCTGGCCCAACTCAAAACAGAATTCCAAGATAAAGGTATTCAAGCAGACGCACGTGTCGTTCATGGCCCGGTGGTGAAATCGATATTAACCGCCGCTGCCGAAATGGATGTGGATATCATTGTAATGGCCAGTCACGGTCTTAGCGGTTTGCCCCGAACTTTTTATGGCAGTATAACTGCAGGCGTACTGCAAAAGATTGACCGTCCATTGCTGATCATCAGAACCCGCAGAGTCGAGTAGGAGAAGTTGTCCCTGATTTTTGAGTTCGAGAGATCATGGACTCGACTTTTTACGAACTCACCATGGTGACTTCTTTGGATTGTCCAGCGGAGTTGTAAATACAGATGAGGAAAATTGGTTTCGTGGCAGTTGTGACGATTTTTCTGCTCTTTGTTTTCCCTCTTGCCGATGTGGTCGCCGGTGAATTAGGGAAAAACGGACTCAACACCGGCATGGATTTTTTGTGGATTGCCATTATTATTTTGGCCGCCAAATTATCAAATCTGGTAGAACGCTTTGGGCAGCCTGCGGTCTTAGGCGAACTGTTGGTCGGGATTATATTTGGCAACATGGCTTTGGCGGGTTTCAATTTTTTTGAACCGATTCGGCAAGATGTCGTTATCCGGTTTTTGGCTGAAATCGGTGTTGTCATTTTACTCTTCCAGGTTGGCCTTGAATCGAATATCCGAAGAATGCTTAAAGTGGGTCCTCAGGCTGTTCTTGTTGCCATTGTCGGGGTTGTTGCACCGTTTCTTCTGGGTACCGTTGTTGTCGGACCCCTTCTTTTGCCTGAGCTTTCTTTCAATGCGCATCTTTTTGTGGGAGCGATTCTGACGGCCACTTCGGTGGGTGTTACGGCACGGGTTTTCCATGATCTGGGTCGACTGAAAATCCCTGAGGCTCAAATCATTCTGGGTGCGGCGGTCATTGACGACGTAATAGGTTTGACGATTCTGGCTGTTGTTAAAGCCATGGTGGAGTCCGGCAGGGTCAGTCTCATTAACATTGGCTGGATTACCGCCAAGGCGGTTCTTTTTTTAGGTGGTGCCATATTTTTAGGACAACTTCTCGCACCAAGGCTGGGACGGTTTTTTTCAAAAATAAACCCGGGAATCGGTATGAAGCTTATTTTGGCAGTTAGCTTTGGTTTGATATTTGCCTACGTTGCGGAATTGATCGGCCTGGCTGCTATTGTCGGTGCCTTTGCCGCCGGACTGGTTTTGGAACCGGTTCATTTTCGACACTTTGATGACCCCAGTGTTGTCTCCGACATCAATGAAAGTATCAAGCAGGCAAGCCCGGAAGTGAGAAGGAATGTTTCAAATGTGTTGGAATCGCTTGCAGGTAACCATATCAAAGAGCTCATTCAGCCGTTGGGGTACTTCCTGGTCCCTATCTTTTTCGTTCTGACGGGCATGGAAGTGAGAATCGAAACGTTGTTTAATGTGCGTATCTTGATATTGGCTTTGGCCATTTCTGTTGTCGCCTTTGGTGGAAAACTCATCTCCGGGTGCGCCGCCGGTCGAGTTCGTAAATGGATTATCGGCTGGGGCATGGTACCTAGATGTGAAGTCGGTTTGATTTTTGCTGCAATGGGAAAAGCCCTCGGTGTTTTTCCGGATGACATTTTTTCTATGATGGTGATTGTCATTATGTTCACCACCATTTTGCCTCCGCCCATCCTGAACGCCTTGTTAAAGCGACAGGACCCTGCCTTGGACGCGCCGGTCTGACCGCTTCGTTTTACGGCTTGAATTTGTCTGTTGCGTTGTCATCGATTAGTGTTTGGGGGGATATTTTTCAGGAGACTCAATTAATACATGTTTTTACAATTCTCAGAAATGAAGAAGAGACATCGAAATGGTTATAAAATTACCGAAAGACATCATTCAAGCCATCAACGCAGCAGGAATGAACAAGGCTAAAATGAGGTTCGAAAAGACTTTGGTGATGGGCTTTCTGACGAGAGCCTTTATTGCCTTAGGGTGATTTTTATGGCGAAGACCTTGTGTTCATGGGGTTTTAGGGCCGTATCTTTGAGAATTGAAGCTGCAATCTTAATGTATTTCTGGGAAACCAATGAGTATTTTAAATGTATTGATTCAAAGCATCGGTGGCTTGGCTCTGTTTATCCTTGGGATGAAGATGATGACCGACGGGCTCCGGATGTCGGCCGGAAAAAGAATTAAAAAAATCTTATGCACGGTTTCATCGAACCGGATCGTCGGTTGCCTTACGGGGGCCGGAGTTACCGCCATGGTGCAATCCTCTTCAGCGACCACCGTTATGCTGATCGGTTTTGTAAGTGCCGGATTAATGAATTTACAACAGGCCGTTGGTGTTATCCTGGGCGCCAATATCGGAACAACGGCGACCGCCCAGTTAATCGCTTTTAAACTGACCAAAGCGGCTTTGCCGGCCATTGCCATCGGCGTATCTATGAAATTCTTCACCCAACAAAAAAAATACCGGTACTTCGGTGAGGTAATATTGGGATTCGGCTTGCTTTTCTTTGGCATGACGGTCATGAAACACGGGCTGATCCCGATTAAAAATGATCCTTCTTTTATTGAATTTTTTACCAAATTCGACCCCGGCAGTGCCGGTGGTCTTATTCTCTGTGTGTTTGTCGGCACTGTTCTGACAATCTTGGTCCAATCTTCATCCGCTACCATTGGATTGACAATGACCTTTGCTACCCAGGGGTTGCTAACGTTTCCGGGAGCAATGGCGTTGGTTCTGGGTCAAAATATCGGGACCACTATCACGGCCGAATTTGCGACCATCGGCTCCGCCAATATCAACGCTCACAGAGCCGCCAGAGCCAACACGATGTTCAATGTCATCGGTGTAGCCTTTATGCTGCTTATCTTCCCTTATTTCGTCGGTTTCATAGAATTTGCAACCATGCATTTGGGAGCAGGACCGGTTGGTGAAATTGTTGAAGGCGACATGGTCAATATCGCTCGCTATATCGCCAACGGCCACACCCTGTTCAATGTTGTCAACGCGTTAATATTTCTGTTTTTCCTGCCGATGCTGATAAAAGTTGCAATTTTATTATCTCCCAAAGAGGATGAGCCGGAAGATTTTTACCGGTTACCGGATTTCGGCACCAAGCTTGATGATGCTCCCATCGCCGCTTTGGCCAATGTTCGCAGTGAAATTGTCAGGATGTCCAAAATCGCCGTTAGCACCTTCAAAGATACGATCCAGCGGATTGAAGACAGGGATTATAAAAAGTTAAGAAAGTGGAAACGTATTGAAAACCATCTGGATGACATGCAAAAGGAGATTACTTCCTATTTAACCAGAATTTACCAGAGTGAAGTGAACGAATCCGAGGCCGGAGAAATCTCCAGCTTAATGAGAATGACGAACAACATCGAAAGAATCGGTGATTCAGTGGAGAATATCGCTCAGCTTACGGAAAAGATCATTGAAGACAATCTGCAATTTGCGCAACTTACCAGGGACGACTTGAAAACAATCTCGGAAAAGGTCGTCATATTCATCGATCTTGTCACACTGGGTATCCATCAACCTATCGAAAATTTTATGAAACAAGCCGAGGAAATTGGAAACATGATTAACGTGATGATAGAAGAGATGCGGCAGGCTCACATTTCAAGACTGCGCAGCGGTGAATGCGGTCTTGACCCGGGTCTGGTGTTCATCGACTTCTTGTCGATTTTCGAAAAGATCGGCGATTATTGTTTTAATATTGCGCAGGCGGTAGTGGGCATTAAATGAAGCTCTGCAGCTTTCTAATTTTTTTTAGCTTTATTGACTTTTTAAATTAAGAATTCCTGAACGCCTTGTTAAAGCGACAGGACTCTGCCTTGTGTGCGGAAGATTTAAAGACCTAACCATACGCTTCGCAGGTAAAAACTTCCAATAATAATCAATATGTTCATAATATCAAAAACGTTTTCATAGCCCATTTGTTCTGAATTTTAACAGGTTGGAGTATATAACAAAAGGCATTTACTTAATGGCATAACTTTTGCTATAATGGAATTAATTAAAAGTGTGAACCGGGATTCAATGGAAATAGATGCGAATGGGGGCATTGAAACCCATATTTTGTTTTAAACATCTGCAAAACTTTAATCTTGAATTTTGAATAAACCCAACTCGATATAACGAGTTCTTATCATTGTCCTGTTATGAACGATAAAACCTCTGGATTTCTTTTTGATAAACGTGACCACGAACTGATCCGAATCGTCAACGACGTGCTGCAAGGAAAAAGCAGCACCAAGTACGCCCGCCGATTTTACTATCCGTATTTTCACTCCCACGGCATCAAAGAAATGACCGAAACCAGAGGGTTGCGGATCGCTTATGCGGTTGTCCACCTCTTAAGTTCTCTGGAAGTCGGCGGGGTTGAAGATCGTATCAATGCGTTGCGGTTGTTGCGCAATGAAGTGATCGATACGGCCGAAGGCCCGATGCCCAAAAATACCGCCAGGGTGTTACTGCAAATCATGAAGGACCTGGTGCGGGTTCACGGCGATTACCGAAAGCAACTCCAACTGGCCCATGACTTCCGGACAGCGGCATCCGGGAAACCGAGCATCATTCGGCGGCAGCTCAAGCGCTACCATCTTTTGGAAATGCCCGAAGATTGGAATCAAATTGCATTTGACGATCACGTACATGATGTCAACACAAAAGGGCGCAAGTCTTCGACCCATCTTATCATGGATGCATGGATAAAAGGTATCCAACGCCTGCGGGTGATCCACTACAACTTTATCGAGCCGCGTTTTGCGGCCGAACTTCTTGAAGCCGCCAAAATTTTAAACATCGACATTCGAATCGGCATTGAGTTTTTCGCACGATTCCGTGACAAATACGTGCAGTTGATATGGGTTCCTCGCGGGTTTAATGATGCACAGGCATTCCTTTGCTTTCTTGCCGAACCGACGGTCATGAAGATCATGGAGACCGGCCGCAAGGTGTCGTTGTATCAACAGGAATATGTCCCGGCGCTTCGAAAGAAATTTAATGAAAGCCACCGAACGGAGATTAATCGGACTTACGGAATCGAGTTGCCTCCGATTGATAAACAAGAATTTCTGGCATATGTGGGTATCGGTCAGAAGTCGAGATTGCATCTGGCGAAATTCATTCACGACCGGATGTTGAAGGTGTTGCAAGGGAAAACCGAGCGGATGAGGGTAGAGTTTCCCACGGCAAGTCCCGAACGGCGCAATACCATCACCCGATGGATTGAGTCGATGAACACGCTGGACCTCGAATCCGTCATCGACGGTTATCTGGAACCTGAAAAAAATCCCGAGATCAGGTATCCCGAGATGCCCGACGATGGTCCGGATGTCCCGGAACTGTTGCGACTGAATCCATTTGAAATTTTGGGACGGCTGACCCAGCTCCATTCCGGGTACCGGGTGACGTTGAATTTAACCAACTTGAAAGCCGGGGATGTTCTTGAGCTTCTATATGATTGCCAAGGGATGATCACTCGGCTCGAGATATTCAATCTTAAAGATCATTCCGCGGGCAAGACCACCCATATTGGTGAGATAAGCCGTTTGCAGGAGGCGATCAACGAAGGGAGTCCGATTCGTCTGAAGCAAATAATTCGTGAGATTATTGAGGATCTCAAGGGATCAGGAACTTCGGACAATACCCAACAAATAGACAAATTGATCACGATTCTTTACGATATCGATATATTGAAATCTTACTACACCGGAAATCCGCTCAAAGCAAGGATTGGAAGCGACTCTACGGGCCGCTCCCCCAAAGTTCACGGGATGGGACTGGCGATCAAGGAAACGCTGCCAAAACGGGCGCAGCGGCAAATTGTGCTGGATTGTCGAACTGATCTTCGTGAAACCATTCCCATTAAAATCAATGCCTACAAATACACGGTTTATGTTCCACATGAAGCGGGCAGACCGTTTGACAAAATACTGTCCGGATTGGCGAAGATTCTTCCTGTTTTCGGCTTGTTGAGAGTTGCACACCGGGAAGGCTGGCAGGTCCAGGCCACCTCTACTCGTATGGTCACCCCGGGCAACATCGTGACCCTTGGCGGTGCTCAAAAGAAAATTGTCAACGGGCTCTATCTTAAGCCGCCGGAATCGCCGGGAAGACAGCGGCGATTGCGCTGGAGCTATTTGAACTCCAATCTGAAAAATGGTCTCAAGGTACTGATCGGATTTATCCCGGCTTTTCTTACCTTTGTCCTGACCAAGGACTGGTGGGTGTTGGCCTATCTGGGGGCCTTTATCTGGTTCGGAATTACCGGACTGCGCAATATTCTTCAATCTGTCCTGGGCGGCGGCGGCTTTCGTCGCTCCCCCCTTTTGAATTGGAATGATTACATCAGCTGGACCCGTATTACGGATTCTCTGCTTTTTACCGGTTTTTCCGTACCGCTACTGGATTACGTGGTAAAGACCGTGATATTGGATCGGGGGTTTGGCATCACGACGGAAACCAGCCCGGTGTTTCTGTATACATTTATGGCGCTGGCCAACGGTATCTATTTATCCAGCCATAATATTTTACGGGGGTTACCCAAAGGTGCGGTTTATGGAAACTTCTTCCGCAGCCTCCTGTCAATTCCCGTGGCCGTAATATTGAATGCCGGTATCGGCGGCATCCTAAACATGTCCGGCACGGTGGGCGTCAATGATATTCTGCAAAAGTGGGCGGCGATCATATCCAAAGCCGCATCGGATTTTGTTGCCGGTTTCATAGAAGGAACGGCCGACCGGTACAAGAATATCCGGACGCGTTTGAGGGAGTACAAAAACAAATTCAGAGAGCTTTTGGACATTTATGCCCAACTGGAACTGCTCTATCCGAATGTGGAGTCTTTTAAAATCCTTGAGTATTCATCCGATATGAATCGGAAAGCAAATACTGAAGCCCGGGATCTGGAAAAAATTATCATGATCCATGCCATGGATATGCTATATTTCTGGATGTATCAGCCGCGTTCCCATGTCGCTCTGCCGCAATTCTTACGTACGCTTTCCGAAGATGAGCGTCACATCCTGGTAAGCTCACAGTACACCCTTCAGCGCCATCGAGAAATTAGCCAGATGTTTATTGACGGTATTCTGGGGATCAACTTTCCTCGTCCCCTGTCGTTTTACCTTTCACGCTATGAAGAGTACCTTGAACAAATCAAACGTTTGGTGCTCAGCGAAGAATTCAGCGAGACGCAATCCGCAAATGGGTTCAACGGTCTTGCCAACCCGGAATTTTCGCCGCCAACTGATAGAAAATGAGATGCTCGAGGATATTCGCTTAATTTTTCAAAATGATTGACACTGTTTTTGTGTGCCGTGTTGTTTTTCAAAAGTGGCTTTCACTTCAATTGAGGTTTCATATCGGCGTGGCGTTAAAATTTGACGGGCGCTTACCCAAACCACATTTTTCTTATAAGCCATCTCAAAATATTATTTTGAGATAGCTTCTAGTCCTGAAACGTTTTTTGATACATTCAAGGCTTGCCCCGTGTGAAAAAAGTAAAAGCACGAAATGGTATCTTTTTCGTGCTTTTACTTTTCCGGTTTTTCCGGGTTATGAAAGTTCTTTGGCAAATTTTTTCTTAAAGGCCAGCGCAACGATTTCCGCTGCATCTTTTGTGCTCTCAATATAGTCACAATTAACCACCATATCAAATTCGTACGGCGCCGCATCTTTTTTGCCAAAAGTTTTTTTAAAAAACTGCCTTTGTTCCTTATCGATTTGTGGTAATTTGTCGGCAGCCTCCTTTTCTTTCACCTTAAGAATTCTGGACAGCCGTTTAATCCGGTGTTCGTCTGAACAGATAAATCGAACCGCCAGCACCCGGTCTCGAGGAATTATTAAATGAGTTCCCCTGCCGACAAAAATTGTGGGCTCCAAACCGGCAATGGAAAGTACAACATTAGCAAGATGCCGGTTATAGTCGCTTTTGATAAAAGATTTTTCACCAAAGAGAAGTTTTGCAAATTCGTTTAAAACGCCGGGATACCGTTCGTCGAAATAGGCGACCGTTTTTTCGCTCAATTTCGCTTCCTGGGCGATATGCTCAAGAAGTTCTCTTTCCACCACATCATAGCCGATCTTTTTTGCCAAAATATCTGCAATTTCCAGGGCTCCAACACCGATTTTTCGAGAAAAAGAAATCGTGGGAAAAATCTCGGGTCTTTTTTCCTTTTTTTTCTTTTCGATCAATTTTTTATCCAGATCGCGGAAATATTTATCGGCCAGTTGGGAACCGGTGGGTCGTTTCTTTCCGTACATTCCCGGTGTGTATTTTATGCCTCCTATCTGTACAACCATCGTATGCCTCCTTTTTTGACTTATGAAGCCCTTTAAGAGTTATTTATTTCACCATTTCGGATACAAAAAGATCTCAGAACTTTTTGTAATGACTATTTTTGCAACTATTGTGCCATGGAAAAATTGGAGAGAGAAACGATATAATAATCCGAAATAACTACAAAA